>Ga0071330_1078117_pt1 | contig 36447 bp, 25 predicted proteins | sample GBScel77sediment_FD_63802 | JGI IMG/M metagenome (GOLD analysis project Ga0071330, IMG submission 63802) | Hot spring sediment microbial communities from Great Boiling Spring, Nevada - Cellulolytic enrichment Sediment 77C v2 (version 2) | ecosystem: Environmental > Aquatic > Thermal springs >...
TGAACAGCCAACCAAGCCGGAAAAAAATTTGGTGGACCGCAAGAACCCAAAGATTGGCCCACTCCCATGGGACCACCGAAGCGGCCTCTGGGACTCCGGGTTCTCGTGACAAATCGCGATGCTGATGGCAGGTGATTCGTTTCATGACCGAAAAATATAAACACTCGGTCTCAAAGGGGCGAGTGAAAATCGAGGATTACTCAGGCAAAAACATCCACCGACCGGACAAGCACGCCAACCTGGGGAGGGACAGACCATGCATCTTCGTCACACTTTTCCCGATCGGAGTCGTTATTTGTTATTTTCCGGGATGCGTTGGTTTCATACGGGGCATGCACACAGTCGCGAATGGTCTAACAAAGCCCCTGGCGAAGGGCCTCCGCCTTGGGCCCCTCACCCCGCGGTAACCCCAGAGGATATTGAAGCCGGCGTTGGGAGAGAACTTGCTGGGATGGAACAATTTGCCAGGGCTTTCCGCACGGTTTTTGGATTGGGCGGGAGTTACTGTTCCTCCTCGTAGACCTACCATTAAAACCAGAAGAAAACTCCTGACTCCAGTGTTTTCGATGCTTATTCGATGATTAACCGCAAAGTTACTGCAATCCAGGAGGGGTTACGGCATAGTAGGTGGTGTCCGCCTTTGGGCTGGTCTGCCAGCAGGTGGGGGTGATGAGGGGGAAATCTCTGAACTTCTTAGCGAACTGCGGGGGCGTAGCAAACGACTGCTGGAGCTAAACACCCAACTGACTTCCCTGGAAAAGGAAGCGGCTTCGCTCAACCAACAATTGGCCGAGGAAAGGACCTACCGGGCGTTGCTTAAACTTCTCGCCGGACAGAGGATGGGCGGGTTTTGCAAATCTGTGAGCGGTCTCTATTCAATGCGGAATGAGTCAGCCGTGGGGGCTCTTTCCGCTTATTAGGCCCTTACAAACTACCTTGTGGACTTCGTGGAACGCATCAATGAGCTACGCCCAAATGCTGCGGGAATTCCGGACTCATTTTCTGCCGGTGAATCCGTACTCCGGGTTGTTGATGTCGAAGTCTCGATCAGTAAATCCGTTGTTAAGACGAATGTTCAAATAGGTGTATTGTTCTAGGAGGAGGGGTGGTCCGCCGGGCTTGGCCGGCCAATCGTAAGATTCATACCGCACGGGCAGCCGGAGTTCCTCGTCAACAAAAACCCGGGCGATATGGAATCGAAAATTTACCCGCGGCACCGGATGGACGACCTGAATGCAAAGGCACGGGCGATCGTTGATTTTCGCACCGGGGTAGTAAGTGACCTCGCATTCGCCGTACTGGGCATCATGCTCGGCCACCTCGATAATTCGTTCCACTAGTCGCAGAATGCCTATTTCTGTGATGGGGTAGCGGTTGTTCTGCATCACGAGGGGACTTGTCGGACTGAGCGAGACTGTACCGAAGACCCTTTTTAGTCCGGTACCGCGGGCCCACATCTTGCCGTCGTTAGCCCCTTCTACCCAAATTACTTCCTGACCGCGGATGCTAGGAGGATGCAGGAACCGCATATACACGCTGAAGGGACGGTGGCGAATTTTTACGAACGCATATTCCTCTTCGGAAAGTTCTCCGCCGATTCGCTCCCGTTTGACGACGATAGCGGAGTAGTCCTCGATCCGGCGGACATTCTCGAGTTCCTGCTTAGCCCAGCGGATAGCTGGCATGAGCGGATGTTCGTTGGGCCGGGCCGAGGCCAAAAGGGCTGCAAGGATCGGGGAGACCACCGTGTGATCGGCAACCCGATAAGCTGGCCCGGAAGCCTGAGCGGCCGAGGCTACTTCGCTGTTTGCGGGGCTTGAGGTCGAACCTCGAGACTGAAGAGCACCAGCCGTCGGACCGTCCGGACCTCTAAAACTTGAGCCTGGCGACTGACTCCAAACTTGAAAGGCCCAAAGGCCGGACAGAGTAAGGGCCAAGATCGCTGACCCTGTTGCCAGAGAAGCTCTCCCTAGCATCAATGACCTCCTAAAAAATCAGCTGATCGTCATCTCGCAACTTTCCAAAAGTCCTTCCTTCCGTAGATTAAGCTATCGAACTTTTGCTGGTTATTCTGGAATGTACGGGCCGTATTTCCACTCGAACGCCCCCATCTTCGGGATTTTAGCCCTTCTATAGTTGGGCACAAGCCTTGGTCAATCGGTGCAGCCGATCTGTAACCTTTCCCTCTGGGGATCCGGATATTTGGGAGGTTCCAAAACGTTGTGGCCCCCGAAAGGTGGAGCTTGATTGGAGTTACACGGTAACTGCCGACTGACACAACCGGTGGCTAGCTGGGCAGGTTTCAACTTGGCCAAACCTCTTTTGAAGTCTGGATCCCCGAGTGGGGCTAGTCTCCTGCCCGTAAACTTCAGGAACCTCTGAACAATTCTCCGGGGGAATATCTCCGGCCTTCATAGTCCCACAATATGTGCTCAGGTTAAACCACAAAACGTCCCAGATTTGGGGTGTGCCCTTTTACGTCTGGGATCGTTCAAAGTTTCTTAAAAGGCTGGGAAAGACTGGTCCGGGGAAGAAACCGGTCCAAAAAGCCTGGTAATGTTACTAAGATTGTGGTTGAAGTAATTGTTACGACCGATTCTTTGCACCCTCCAAAGGCAGAGCGTTTTACTTGACGTTTTCCGGGGGACTCAATCCCGGCAGGAAACCGGAAAGTGCTTCATCCCTCCAATTACTGCGGTCTGAGAGATATTTGCTCACGTCTTTGGTTGCACCGCGTCGGTCACGTGCCCAAAGGCCCAGGTGCCACCATCCGAACCTGAAGCAGGCCTACGGTGTATTTTTTAGTTAGCTGGTCACAAAAGTTGTAATTGTCCGGCTTTTTCACGTAGTCCAAGCTTTGTCCGGGCATTAACCCCTACTCCGAGGTTTTCCTGGGGATTTAAAGGGCGGATCTTATCATGGAAGGGACAGGGACCGCAACCGTAAGAGTGAGCACGGAACTGAGTGGGCCGAGGCTCTCGGGGTGGGGAAGTTGCCGGGGCATAGTCGTGTCCGAATGGACGGTGTACATTGCGGGGATGAGCATGGGGATTTTGGAGGCTGCCTCGTTGGCGAGCAGCTTGCGTTCTTTGTTCCGTCAGCCTTGGCCCATAAGGGGGCCGAAATTCGGAAGCTTGATCTCGTTTGGGCTGACACAAGAAAATTCCGCGGGAATTGCCGGGGACAAGTTTTCACACGAGTGTTGTGGAAGGAGATGTCCTCGGGAAGAGCCTACAATTATGCAAAAGTTTTTAGGCGTTGGAGGACACTCCCCGAACTGGGCGAGTTGTGTTGTGACGGAATTTGCAGTGATGGTTTGCAGGACCACTTAGCTCGAGTGTTGGAGTGGGGCCTTCCCCACGTGTGATCTCTTAGGGTGTTTGGAGATTCCAATGCCAGAATGCGAATTTGAACGGAATACTCAAAGTGCAGACCGTCGAATTACTTGGGATGTGGTGGTCTCAGGGCTTTTCGAGGAGAATGCCTATGTCGTCAGACGGCAGGGAGAGCGGGAATGCATCATCATTGACCCGGGATTTGACGCGGACGGCCTCATCGGTCTTTTGCGAAGGCGAAGTCTCTCCCCGGCTGCCATCTTGATCACCCATGCTCACGTGGACCACATTGCTGGGAATGCCAGGCTGAAAGAGGAATGGCCAGAGGTGCCCATTGTCGCAGGCGTGGGGGAGGCAGAAAAGTTAGGAGATGCCGAGGCAAATCTCTCGGGGCCTTTTGGTTTTCCAATCATTAGTCCACCTGCTGAGCAACTTCTTGCCGATGGCGATCGGTTTCAGGTGGCCACGATCGAACTTCTCGCCCGACAGATTCCGGGGCATTCCCGCGGCCATTTGGTGTTCATTTGTGAGGAGTGTGAACCTCCGGTGGTATTCGTGGGTGATGTGATCTTCGCAGGAAGTATTGGTCGGACCGATTTCCCGGATGGTGATTACAGGCAGCTCATTGAGGGGATTCGTCGGGTGCTATTTGCCCTTCCGGATGAGACGGTGTTGCTTCCCGGGCATGGCCCCGCTACCACTGTTGGCCATGAAAAACGTACCAACCCATTCTTGGCCGGCAGAGGAATTTGGTAACACGATGATTAACGCCAAGGAAATTGGAGAGGATCCGTGGCAAGGAGTCAAAGCTTCTGCCAGGCCAAGAGACCTTTTCACCGGCCTTTAGGGTAGATGGATATCTACGTGTACAGATCAACATAATAAGTACCGATCGAGTGGATTTCGCGGGGGATCCGTTCGGAGAGAGGATCGCCCATCCGAAAGGACGATGAATTTCCCACTGAAAGGTTCTCGAACATGCGGATTGTTGCGGGAAAAGACATTCTTCGGGCCAACGACCAGCTGGCGGAGCTAAACTTCCGCCGGTTTTCCGATGCAGGGGTATTTGTCGTCAATTTACTGGGTTCGCCGGGTTCGGGAAAGACGACACTTTTGGAGGCTCTTTGTCGCTATTGGAGTGGGCGGGTCCGCATGGGGGTTATTGAGGGGGATTTGGCGGGCAGTATTGATGCTGAGCGGATTCAAAAGCTCGGAATCCCGGTGGTGCAAATTAACACGATGGGGGCCTGCCATCTGGATGCCGCCATGATCGCCACAGCGGCAAACGAGCTGGAGTTGGAACATCTAGATTTTTTGTTTATCGAAAACGTCGGAAACCTCGTCTGTCCCGCCAATTTTCGCCTCGGAGAACATCTTCGGGTGCTTCTGCTAAGTGTGCCGGAAGGTGACGATAAACCGGTAAAGTATCCGGTTATCTTTCAAGAGGTGGGAGCGGTCGTTATAAGCAAAAAGGATCTGATGCCGTTGCTGCCGTTTGATTTGGGCCGGGTGAAGGGAGAACTTCGGCAGCTGGCTCCCGAAGCAAGAGTATTCGAAGTGGCTGCAATTCGCGATGAGGGAGTTGGTGAGGTGGCAGTCTTCTTGGAAGAGGCTCGGCGAAACTTCGGCAAGGTCTCCTTTGGCGGGGAAGTTGGGAGAGAGTGATGTCAGAGTGGGCTTAAACTGCCTGGGAGAAGGATCGTCCTTTTCTCAGGATTCTACCCGATAATGGCCGGCAGGCTTAATTTCCGGAGAGGATTGCCATCGGGAAGCCGGAAGCGAAGGCCGGGCACTACGGGAAGACTTTGAGGTCTCACGTTTGAGCTTTTCTGACAAATTGGTTGGGGGCTTTTTCGAGCCAATCGCATGGGGCACGTGGGACAGTTTGGACTGCGGACGGATAAGGGGCGAGGGGAGGAGCCAGGGGCTTTCTCGCGAGATTTGGCCTTGACTTGAGGTTGGGTGTTGAGGTCGGTCCATCCCGGGCGAAGAGGAACAACGTTTTCATGGTTGGGATCGCGATCGTGTGGTAAAGGGTGCTGGTCAAAACAACGGTCCCCTATCGCGAACAGTTGTGGGCTTGTTCAGGACTTTTAAGTGGAACCCAGTAGAAGGACTTTTAATCAGAGGAGGCAAGCAATGCGGTGGGCCTGGGTATCTGTTCTGATATTCACCGGAGCGGTGGCGATGATCGTCGACAATCTCGATTTGGCCGTAGCTCAAACTCAGGAAAACCCAGCGATGAAAGTGGGGTTTGCCGAGCGGGACATTACACCCGAGATCGGCATGGAGCAACCGGGAGGTTATGTGAAGAGTTTCCACCGGAGTTTTCACGATCCGTGCAAGGTTCGGGCTGCCGTCTTTGACGATGGTTCTAAACGGGTGGCAGTGGTGGGGGTGGATGCTTTGGTCGTTCGTGAACCGCAGGTACAGGCAGCCAGAGAGCGGATAGCTGCTCGGACGGGAATTCCGCCGGAAGCAATCTTGATAGCTGCCTCGCATTCTCACTCTTCGGGTCCCACCGGAATGGTCCTGCCGGGCGAATATGATCATGCATCGGAGTTTGTTCGGAAGTTGGCCTACGAAATGTCCTCCTGTGCCGATGCTGCCTATTTAGAACGGGTTGTGGATGCCATTGTGGAAGCCGTGTGTGCTGCGGATTCAGCTCGAGTTCCTGCCCTCTGTGGAGCGGGGAAAGGGTTGGAATCTGGGGTGTCTTTCAACCGTCGGTTCCGAATGAAAAACGGGCTGACGTATACCCATCCCGGGCAGGGAAACCCAGATATCGTAGAGGTGGCCGGGCCGATCGATCCGGAGGTGGGCGTGGTCGGATGCTGGGATACTTCCGGAAAGTTTCTTGGGTGCCTCGTAAACTTTGCCTGCCATGCTACAACGAACCCAGGGGGCATTTCCGCCAATTGGATCTACTTTATGGAACGGGTAATTCGTGGGGCAATGGAGGCTCCGGAAGCGGTCGTCGTGTTCTTGCCAGGGGCCTGTGGCGATGTAACCCAGGTGGACAATCTCAGTCCTTATGCCAATCCTCCGGGAGCCCGTTGGGCCCAAATCGTGGGGGGTGCTGTGGGAGCCGAGGCGGTGAAAGTCCTCATCAAAATGGAACGGGGGGCTCTGGTGCCGGTGGATTATCGCGTCAAGCGATGGACCGTGGCCCGCCGGGTTCCCAAGCCCGAACGGGTGAAACGGTGTTATGAGATAGCGGCTAAGGATCCCAAAGAGGTAGGCCATACCGATTGGGTATTTGCCAAGGAAATTGTGCTCCTGGACGCCCTGTTGCAAAAGTCTCCCACGGCAGAGGTGGAAGTTCAGGCCATTCAGATTGGTCCGGTGGTGCTCCTGACAAACCCCGCCGAGTTGTTCTGCCAGCTGGGGCTTGAAATCAAAGCTGGGAGTCCATTTCCCCTCACTTTTCCGGTGGAGCTTGCTAACGGTTGTGTGGGATATGTGCCCACCGAAGAGGCCTTGGGACCGCATGGGGGTGGGTATGAGACTCGCCTAACGAGTTATAGCAACCTGGAACCGACAGCCGGAACCCAAATCGTCCGGGAATGTGTGGAGCTTGCTCGATCTTTGACGCCGGGAAAGATTCCCACCCGGCCGCCCGCTCCGCCATTCCAAGGAAGTGGGTGGTCGTATGGAAATGTTCCTCCCGAGCTTGATTGAACTTGAAGGGTAGCACCGAGGAAATCCGGGAAATCCGATTTCCTTCTCGGTTTGGAAGAAGATTGACCAGCGAATCCGAGAGGGATTTTTAAGGCAAAGCGGGAAAGAAAGGGGTTCCCGAAACATAGGTGTTCCGCGGGGGATATATCCTCCCGATTGGGGAAGGGGTTGGGGAAACTGGGGGTATTGTGTGCAGAAGCTGCCAGAATCGTGAGGGAATAGGAGTCCCCCTCTTGTGCCACCGGGTGTTCGATTTTTTTCCTGCTCCTCCATTCCTGGAGGAATTCCACTCGGAGGCAAATACTGGCCCCTGGAGTTGGCTGATAGTTTTCCGCTTTCCGTCGTGAATGGCCACCTTTTGGAACTTGGCTCCACTTGGATTCCTTAATGCCGGCCGTTACCCAGGTTGGGGGCTGGAACTCCATCGGACTCCGTCCCTCGCAAAAATTTCGTGATTCCTGTGGGAGTATTGTCTTATCCCTGGGGGATGGATCACGGCTAGCGGGCATTCTTCAATGCCAACCGGGGTGGGGTTGGAACTAGGGGAAACCCACTTAGTGTTTTCGAAGGCAAAAGGATGCCAGACTCACGAGGGAGACGAAGAGACCGCGGGAGGTGGAACGGGGGGTTCCGGGAGTTTTGGTCGGTGGCTTCGAAGTTCTCGGAGACGGCATTTTTTGCCACTGACGATTCGTTCCTCAGGACAGATCTGGAGGATCACGTTGTAGGCACCGTTGGCTGGGTTATGGTATTCCTTTAGCTTCCGCAGGGCGAGGTTGTGCATCATCCCATAGTGACGGGCCTCACCTCGCTCCCGGACCCAAGACCGCCCTTTGATGAGAAGAAGTCGATCGAAGTACTTCCAATGGGGCCGGAGCCATTTTAGCACCTCGCGAATTCCTCCGATCGCCCGGCCAACAAGGGTATTAAACTGGGTAGCCGGTCCCAGAAGGTCTTGAACTCTTGCAGCTGCCACGGGAATCCGTAGTCCGAGTTCTGACACAATCTGGTGGACTGCTCGAGCCTTCTTGGTTACAGAGTCGCACAGCACCACGCGGAGGTCAGGGCGAACGATGGCCAAGATCACCCCCGGGACACCCGCCCCCGTTCCCACATCGAGCACTAACTCTTCCTGTTCAAGCAGTTCGGCCAAGGCAAGAGAATCCAACACATCCCGGGTCACGAACTTTTCGAAATCTGTATGCCGGGTCAAATTAATCCTTTGGTTCCACTCCCAAACAAGTCTCCGATAGTGATCGAGCAAAGCGATTTGCTCGGCGGGGAGCTCGAGCTTGTACTTCGCCAATACAGCTGCCAGGCTTTCGGCACTTTCCGGTACCTCCGCCGGGGGCGTTTCCGCCCGATCCCCAGGTGGAGCTAATCCTTTGGTGACAGAGATAACCTCCTCTGGAGGAGAAGTTTGAGCCGTTTCCGCCCCCAAGCCCGGTTGAGATTCAGCTTGGGCCGGTTTCCCTGCAGGATCTTGAGAATTCATAACGTTCTGGTTGCCCGAATCCTTTTCGATGTTCGACGTCATCGGCAGATTGTTGCCTTGGTGTTGAGGGTTTGTCACGACTGGGTTTTCCTCCGAGAAAGGCAAGTGCAGGGGATACTAGCTAGGCTGGATGCCACAATAGCCTGGTCACCGGTCACCGTGCTTGGCGTGGGGAATGCTATTCTTTGGGAACTTGTTAGGGCTTCTTTTGGAACTTGTTGGCGAAAGTCTGCCGGAGCTTTTCGTCTTAAGGAAAATTTCGCGGAACTTCTGGCCAGTCTCCGTAGGCAATTCTCCGAAGTGTTCCAATTTTGGGAAACGGGATTGATTTTCGACATTCGGCCTGGATTCGATCCCACCTCCCCGGAGGTGAATGAATTTTGGGGCCGCCTCCGTAATCCGGCTGGCAATCGGAGAGAGTCACGGGGGCCGGTTGGCTAGGTGCCTCGATCAAAAGTCTGCCTTTCTCTTTATTCCCTAAAACCCCTCGGCCTGACTCATTCTCCTCTATTACTTAGGACCATTTTCCCCGAAAGGTTTTCTCTTCCGAGATATCTCCCGGGGTTGTTTCGGACCTCTGCCTGTTGTGTGCATGCATGCCTTGACATCGTGGGTTGCCCAGTCGGAAGTCTGTGACTAACGGCGGCGGCCGTCGGATTGTAGAATGTTCTGATTGTAGAGGTCCCTGTGCAATTTGTCATCGGGTAAACCGGGCCGGTTAAAGGCGGAGGGCAGACTCTCATGGGGCATTTCCTTGAGAGGCACCCGGTTGTTGGGATGTTAAGTAAACAACTTCACCGGAAAACCAGCGAGACACTCCACCCTGCCTGCGGATTACTGCGATAGGTTGCTGAGGAGTCCCAAGGGCAGTTCGGACCGGAATCCAAAAGTGATTCCGTACAGTCAGAATCGATGGGAATCACTCCAGGAAGTGGGCCTCATGAATTGAGATTTAAAAATCCGGAACTCCGGTCTTCGATGACCTGGGCGACGATAGGTCGTAAGAAACGAATAGTGTTGTAAGAAAAGGTGCTAGCTTACATGGCGAAAAAGAAGGAAAAAGAGAAGGAACATTCTTCGTCGGCACGGAAGGGCTATTTGCCGGTCATTCAAGGGACGCACCGCCTTCAGAAGGTGCTTGCAGCTGCCGGGTTTGGATCGCGGCGAAAATGCGAAGAGCTGATCCTGGCCGGCCGAGTGATGGTCGACGGGAAAGTAGTCACCGAGCTGGGCACCAAGGTTGATCCGGAAAAGAATGAGATTCTCGTAGATGGCCTGCCCATCAAGATTCCCGAGCGAGTGTATTATGCGGTTTACAAGCCCGAGGGGGTAGTGTGTACCCACCGCGATCCCTCCCGACGGACCCGGGTTATCGATTTGGTTCCGGAAAGTGACGTGCGGCTTTTCTTCGTAGGCCGGCTGGATCTCCATAGTGAGGGCTTAATTTTAGTCACCAACGACGGGGAATTGGCCCAACGTTTAAGCCACCCTCGGTATGGAGTTCCCAAAGTTTATCGGGTTTTAGTGGCCGGGGTTCCCGAAAAGAAGGTCCTCCAAAAGTTAGTGAAGGGTGTTCACTTTGCGGATTTTGTGGCTCGAGCCAAACGGGTGAAGATGCTTAAGAAGTACAAGCAAAGTGCGGTCTTGGAAATTGTGCTGTGTGAGGGGCACAACCGGGAAATTCGCCGGATGCTGGCTCGATTTGGGCACAAGGTATACAAGCTGAAGCGGATTGCTATTGGACCTCTCACCTTGGGAAAGCTCAAGCCGGGGCAGTATCGGGTGCTAACCCCTGCCGAGGTTGCTGCCCTGCGAAAAGCTGCCGGTCTGCCGGCCTAAAGCGAAACTGCACTTGGAGCGAAACACAAGGCGAGTGACCAACCGGACATGCTCCGCGGAATTACCCGAGGCATTCGGGAAAGGCAGGGACATGCCAACCGGGAAGGACAAAGTGCCTGTGGCGGATCCCGGAGTGTTGGATATCCAGGTTAGCCGTCTAACATATTCCTGCCGCGGTGCGATGCCGAGTTGACTTCTTCCGGCAGCCGCCGTCTCGATCCGTCGAAACCCATTATGTGTGAATTTGTTCATGTAGCACCACATGCATGAACACTTCGCGATTGAGGGCCAGACAGGTCGCTTGCATATGGGGCTTTTTTGAAATGGGATTTTTTGGAAATGACGATCGTTTCCCAAAAGCGGTTTCCTTCTGGTTCCGCGGCAAATTTCGTTGGAGGAACGTGACCACAATCTTGTATTCGCCATTGCCGCGGAAAGGTTCGGCTGAAGCATTCCAATGGACATCGAGATTCTAAACTAAAACGAATTTCCGGAAGTGATGACCTGCGAGTTTTCGAAGGCTTCTGAATGGATGAATCCCCGTGGCAAACGGGATTTGGGCCAGGCCACTCAGACGGAATTTAAAAGCCTGCATGGTTCCGGCTCTTCGGTCCCGGGGAAGATATGGTTTGGCCGGGTCAGTATCGTGGAAAATCGGCCTCTGGCTGAGGATACCTTTCTCCTCGTAGTGAACGCTCCGGAGGTTGCCAGACGAATTGTCCCCGGCCAATTTGTGATGTTGCGTTTGCCGGAGACTTTCGACCCTTTGCTAGGCCGGGCTTTCGCCCTGTTTGATGTTCGGAAGGATTCGTCCGGGCGAATCACTGATCTGGCGATTGTCTACCAAGTGGTTGGGAAAATGACCGGGCGGCTAAAAAATATGGACCTCGGAGCCCAGTTGGAACTGTGGGGACCGCTCGGCAACGGTTTTCCGGCATTTAACGCCCAACGTCTTGTGTTGGTGGCTGGGGGGATTGGAGTGACCCCATTCATGGCTTTGGCGAAGGAGGTGCTAGGGATTTCTCGTTTCGGCGACCCAGCCCGAGAGGTCCCCAAAATTGGGAAGATCACCTTGTTGTACGGGGTTCGACACAGGAGTTATTTGGCTGCCGTAGATGATTTTCGCTCTTTAGGGGTGGATGTCCGTGTAGCCACCGAGGATGGTTCCGAAGGCTATCGTGGCCTTGTAACCGATCTGCTTACCAAGGTCCTTAAGGAGGAAGGCCTCGCCGGCACACGAACGCCGGGTATCGGAGTTGGGACGGAACTCAGTGCCGATTCCCCCGCTCGAGAAAGTGGGGCCTGCCCGTCAACACCCCTTGTGGTCGTTGCTTGCGGTCCGGAAGGTATGTTGGAAGTCACTTCCCGAATTTGTCGCGAGTATGCTGTTCCCTGCTGGGTGTCCCTCGAAAGTCCGATGGCATGTGGGGTGGGCATTTGTTTTAGCTGTGCCGTGCGGGTTCGCTTAGAAGACGGAACGTGGGACTATCGCCGGGCCTGCGTGGAGGGACCAATCTTCCCCGCCGATAGCATTGCTTGGCAGGGGTGAAATTGTGGTGTGAATTGGGAAGAGTGAAAGTCGTCGTTTGAAAGAGGTGGGCTTGGTTTTCGCGGGCTCGAAGCGAACACTTTGGGCAGGCAAGAAAGCCCCGGGGTCGGCGGACGATCTTGTCTTGGATTGGCCGAACTGGCGGAATAAGACAAAGTGCCTGCTTCGGCGGCATTGGTCCTGGCCGGGGAATCTGCGAGCACCCTGGGACCTCGGTCCCCGAACGGGATAAACCCGAACGGAACAAAGGACCGTCTGGCTCAAGCGAGGAATTGGTTCGATATTGTCGCATGTGAAATCCCCTCGTTGAGGTGGCCCCATGAGATCCTCAGTCGAATGGCGAAGAGCATTGGTTGTGGTGGCAGCCTTTGGAGTACTTGTCTCGTGGCAAGGCCGCGGTGCTATTGGAGAAGACCCGGCGAAAGCACCGGAAGAGCTCGGCGTTGACTCCTCGATCCTTCGGGATATCGATCGCGTTGTGGAGGAGGCAATGGCCCGCGGGGAAATGCCGGGCTGCGTGGTGCTTTTAGGCCGGCGGTCAGGCATTTTCTTCCGAAAAGCCTATGGTTTCCGGCAGCTCGAGCCGGAGCCGGAAGCCATGACAGTGGACACAATCTTCGATTTAGCCTCTTTGACCAAGCCTGTGGCCACCGCTACCAGTGTGCTGATTCTCTGGCAGCGGGGGCTATTGGAGCTGGATGTTCCAGTGGCACGATATCTTCCGGAATTCGCAGGGGAGGGGAAAGAAGGGGTGACCGTGCGACACCTGCTGTTACACACGGGAGGACTTCCGGCGGCCAATCCTCTTTCAGACTATGCCGATGGCCCGGAGGCAGCCCTCCGGCGGATTTTGACTTGTAAATTGATTGCCAGTCCAGGGGAGCGGTTTGTGTACTCGGATCTGGGGTTTATTGTGCTCGGGGAGTTAGTCGCTCGGTTAGCCGGCAAGCCGCTCGACCAGTTTGCTGCCGAAGAGATTTTTTCACCGCTAGGAATGAGCGATACGGGTTTTTGCCCGGACCCCACTCTCCGGCCAAGAATTGCTCCAACTGAAAAATCTGGCCAGGAGTTTCTCCGCGGAGTAGTCCACGATCCGCGGGCTGCTCGGCTTGGCGGAGTTGCTGGTCATGCAGGATTGTTTTCCACCGCCGACGATCTTTGGAAGTTTGCCGCTATGCTTCTCAATCGGGGAACTTGGGGAGGAAGAACCATTCTTGCTCCTCATGCTTTGCGAATCATGACGCAACCCCATGGGCTGCCTGGATGCCGGGGTTTTCGGGCACTCGGTTGGGATGTGCAAAGTCCCTTATCTTCGAACCGAAGTCCAGAGTACTCCCCCTTCGCTTTCGGGCATGGGGGTTTTACCGGCACAGGCATGTGGGTGGATCCTGTTAACGACTTGGCGGTGATTTTCTTGAGTAGCCGGCTTCACCCCGACGGGAAAGGCTCGGTAAACCCCTTGATTGCTCAGATTGGTTCGATAGCTGCGAAGGCCCTCACATCCCGGCCCGAGGTTCAGCCCGTGCGAACGGGTGCCGAAGTTCTCGCTGAGGAGGGTTACTGGGCTATTCGCGGGAAACGGGTCGGTCTGATCACGAATCATACTGGGGTAGGTAGGGACGGGATTCCTACCTGGCGGCGACTGTCCGAAGCTCCGCAGGTGAAACTCGTTGCTCTCTTCGCCCCAGAACATGGCTTTGAGGGGACTTTGGATGTGGCCGACATCCCTCATGCTAGGCACCCGATTATGGATGTTCCCATTTACAGTCTGTATGGAAAGACCCGCCGGCCGACGCCTGATATGCTGGCCTCAGTGGATGTTTTAGTTTTCGATATCCAAGATATTGGGACCAGGTTTTATACCTACATCTCCACGATGGGCTATGCAATGGAGGAGGCAGCCAAGGCAGGGCTGCGATTTGTGGTGTTGGATCGGCCAAACCCAGTTGGTGGGCTGGCCGTGGAGGGACCACTTCTCGATCCAGGGAAGGAATCCTTCGTGGGCTATCATCGCTTGCCTATCCGGCATGGGATGACGGTGGGGGAATTGGCCCTTTTATTTCGGGAGGAGCGGAGACTCGATTTGGACCTGGTGGTGATTCCCATGGAAGGATGGCGGCGGTCCATGCACTGGGAAGAGACAGGCTTGCGGTGGATTAATCCCTCGCCCAACATGCGAAGTGTTCCTGCCGCATTTCTCTATCCGGGCATCGGCTTGCTCGAGACAACCAATGTTTCCGTGGGCCGGGGGACCAGCTCGCCCTTCGAACTTTTTGGAGCCCCATGGATTGATGCCAACAGATTGGCCGCCGCTCTGGCGGAGCGGGATTTGCCGGGTGTGGCTTTTGAGCCGGTCACGTTTATCCCGGAAAGTTACATATTTGCTGGCGAAAAATGCCAGGGTTTGCGATTGACAATTACGGATCGCAAGCAACTTCAGTCGGTGCGGTTGGGCTTAGAAATTGCAATCCAATTGAAAAGACTTTTTGGCCAGAGCTGGAAGATCGAACCTTACATCCGGCTGTTGGGAAGTCAAAAGGTATTCGAGGCCGTTCAGGCGGGCAAAAGTTACGAGGAGGTCGAACGGCTATTCCAGAAGGATCTCGAGGAATTCAAGGCCCGCCGGTGCCGATATCTCTTGTATCCGGAATGATCCGGGTTACCTCCCGGGTTTTGCAGTTTGCCTACACGGTATCGAATCTCTTCAAAGCGTGATTGCCGATTGTGTTAACGGCTTAACCGATTGCTCTTCACTACGGGTTGGCGGTGAATAACCCGGGGTTGCTCCGGCAGATGCCGGTTAGGTTCGAACTATTCATCGCAAAGCCCCTGTCTTCATGATCGGCGGATTCGGGGAGGCTCGATTCGGCTTAGCAAAATGGGAGGCCCCGCATCATTAGGGACTCTCTTCAAATCACTAAGACTATGTCGGCTTGAAGTTGCTACCTGTTTTCTGAGGTCTTCAGGTAGTACAGCTATTAGGGACTCGCATTGGACGGGAAAAAGCCCCCAGCAACGGGACCTGCTTTAAGTTTCGAGACCAGAGGAAGTGACGGCTAATTCGCCTTTTTCTTGGTTTCTGCTTTAACACCACCTCCAACCTACGCCTTTTTCTTCGTTTCTACTTTAACACTACCTCCGACCTACGACGGTCTTGTACACCTGGCAAAACAATCGCGAGAAAAACTCTCCAGACCGGTCAACGGGGGCCGTCTTCCTAACTTGAGGACGGTCTCCCAGATTAGTTTCCCCTTGGTGGCCGGCGATGTGGAAGGTTCTGGTTGTTGTTCCCACCGGCGAATCGGGGGTGTGGTGACGGGTGGACTTAAGAAGTGGGTGTAGGGTGGCGATGAATTAGCCGGGGGCAAGTTCAGCACCCTCAGAAGATTCCGGCACCGGAGAAGATGCCGGTGCGGGTGGTGAAGTTTCGGGCACACTGGGCGGACTGGGGGCTTGGTCTTTCGGGGCAGGCATAGGGATTGCTGGAGGAGGCGGGGCAGGTGGTGCCTCGGCAGGAGTTTCTGCCGGGGTCTGGGCCGTAGGAGCGGAAGAAGGACCACGGGCTTCCGCCTCCGAACTTTGTTCTTTCCTCCCCTGGAGCTGGGCTTTCAGTCGGAAGTACTGGGCAAGCTCGGCGAAGCTTCGCATAGGCTGCTTGCCACTTAAGACCTCCTCGGAGAGCTGGATGGGAGCTTTTCTGGTTTCCTTGCCTCGGGGACGGGATTTGGGTTTTGCCTTTTCCGTTGCGGGATGCTCTGGGGATTTGGTTCCTGCCGAGGAGGTTGCCGCGGTCGCCCCTGCGGCTGACTCCCCGGTGGCGACCTCCGGAGTAGCCGGGACTGGCTTTCTTCCCCGCCGGTCTCGTTCCCGCCACGGCTTTCTTTCTCGTGGGGCTTGCCCTGTGGAAGCTGTGGCCACTTCTGCCGGAGAGGGGTTTTTCCGCCCCGCCGCAGATTCCGGTTGCTTTTCACCAGCTTTTCGGCCCGAGGTAACCCGCGGGGTGCCCGGAGGGATCATCGTCAGGGATACCCGCCGGCGTTTCAAATCGACGTCCTTTACCCAGACATGGACGATATCCCCCACCTCCACTACTTCATGAACGTCCCGAACATATTTCGTCGATAGCTCACTAATGTGCACTAGACCGGTGATAGGCAATCCAAAGTCGACAAAAGCCCCGAAATCGACCACGTTGGCTACCGTACCCATCAATTCCATTCCGGGCTTTAGATCCTGCAGGCGGAGGATGCCTTGTCTGAAGATCGGCCCCGGGAGGTCCTCGCGGGGATCTCGGCCGGGCCGGGCAAGCTGTGACAAAATATCCCGCAGCGTTAACTCCCCCAGTCCCAACTGACGGGCAAGTTCCTGGGGATTTACCTTTTCCACTGCCGCCCGAAGTTCCTCCATTCGGGCTCGAATCCGCAGGTCTTCCGGCCGAAATCCTAAGACCTCTAATACCTTCTCCGCAACGGGATAGCTTTCCGGGTGGATCCAAGTTGCATCTAGAGGATTATCCCCACCGGTGATCTTTAAGAAGCCGGCTGCCTGGATGAAGGTGGCCTCTCCGATCCCCGGTACTTCCCGCAGTTGGGCCCTATTGCGGAAGGGGCCGTGTTGCCGGCGGTAGTCGTAGATCCGCTTGGCCGTCAGCTGATTCAGACCGGAAACATATCTCAAAAGGGCCACGCTCGCCGTGTTAACATCTACCCCGGCATAATTCACACAGGATTCGACGACTTCAGCCAAGGAAGATTTGAGATGGGAGGCCTGAATATCGTGCTGGTAAAGCCCCACGCCGAGGTGGGCCGGTTCGATCTTCACCAATTCGCTTAGCGGGTCTTGCAACCGCCGACCAATGGAAATGGCACTCCGCAATTCCGGGGTATAGTCGGGAAACTCTTCCCGGCCAATGGGGCTTGTGGAATAAAGGCTTGCACCAGCCTCATTGACAATGCAGTACCGCAGATTGTGGTCCTTTAACTCGTTCGCCAGCAAATCGGCGACGAAACGTTCCGTTTGTCTTGAACCCGTTCCGTTTCCGATGGCAATGATGTCGATCCGGTAGCGTTCAATCAGATGGCAAAGAAGTTCTTTTCCTTTTTGTCGCTCTTCGGGACTACCCACCAGGCGGAAATTGCCATAACCTAGGACATTGCCAAATTCATCGAGGGCAACAGCTGTACACCCGCTGCGAAGCCCAGGATCGATGGCCAAAACCCGCCGGTCCCGAACGGGCGGCTGAAGCAAAAGCTTGCGAAGATTGCGGGCAAACACCTTCAGAGCATGTTCTTCAGCCTTTTCCGTCAGCTCCCGGCGGATGTCTCGTTCCAACGCCGGCATCACTAACCGCACCAGTGCATCCCGGAGACATCCTCGGAGGAATTCTGCATGGGGATGGTCCGGGGGGATGCAGATCTCTTGGGCCGCCTGAAAGAACGGCTCAAAATCGTACTCGAGTTTCACTCGCAACACTCCGAGCCGTTCCCCTCGGTTGAGTGCGAGAATCTGATGGGGAGCAAGTGCATCAATCCGTTGGCGAAAGTTGAAGTAATCTCGGAAGGCAGCCCGTCGCCGGAGCCAACGCTCTTCAGCCCGGGTGAGTTTGCGAGATTCAGTCGGGGTGGATGCCGTTTCTCCAGGTGCAGCTTGGGAACGCTTCTTCCGTTTCTTCTTTTTCCGGGATTTTTTTCGCTCTGGCGGGCTAGTTTCGGATGGGGACCTCTCCGGGGGAAGTCCCGCCGTGCCGGCTGCTTCGGGAGAGGCCTGGGAAACAGGAGAGGAGCAGCTCACTTCTGCTCCTTTGGCCGCTTGGCCTTCGGGTTGAACTTTTCCCAATTCCGACTCTGCTTGCGGCTCTTCGATTTGGCTCTCCAAAGCGGTCGATGGGGGGTGGACTTCCGCCGGCTCGGTGATCGGCGACTCAATATGAGGCTCCGGAGGCCCATAAGCAGCAGCCTGTGGGCCAACCGCACCCTCAGCATTTTCTGGCTTACGTTCTTCGGGACCGGCTTGGCATCCAGCTAGGGATGCCGGAGTTTGCCCTTCCGGCTGAGGAGAGTCGGCCGGTGGGGTGCCGGCTGCCGAACCCTCCCCAGTCCTCTGAGCTAACTCCGCGGAAACAGCTTCGGGGAAAGCACCGGTCGATCGAGTAGGAATCATGGACTCTGAGGATGCTTTCGCCATCCCTTCGGGTTGAGGCTCAGGAGAACTCTCTCCCGACTCCCCCAACGAAGATTCCACGGACTCAACCGAAAGAACTTCCCCTGGCCCGGTGGGAGAACTTTCTGTTGACTCAGCGGGCGAACTTCCTCTTAAGTCTGGGCCTTCGCTCGCAAGGGACTCAGGAGTGTCCGCTCGGTTTCTCTCGAAAGCTGCCGAACATTCTCCTGATTGCGGCGAGGCTTGGCTTTCCGGTGTCTCTGGGCCATCCGAATGGCCACCGTTACTCCCATGATCGGCCGGCAACTCGCCGCGGGAGCCATTCCCATCGTCGGGACAGTGGGAGCCGTTGCCACCATCTAAAGAGCTAGAGGTATTTCCTCCATGAGAGGAATGTGAACCGTTTCCGCTGTCGGGGCAGTCTGCAAAATCTGGGACAGATGGGTCCTCTGGGTGGGCATGACCACCGTTGCCATTACCTTGGTCGCAATTATTTTCCGGGTCCTTTTCTCCCCCCACCGATGAAGTGCCCGGAGCTACCGGACCATCCGTATGGGCCTCGCTGTCCCCCGGGGAGTGACCGGCAAAACTCTCTGAACGGCTCCCTGAATTGGCCATCGATCCCTCTGAGTTTCCAGGATTTGGGGCTTCCAGGCTCGTGCCACTCCCCGAGCTACCCGATAGAGGGGCACGTCGGGTTTCTTCCGAGCTTGATGGAGTTGCTGCCGTCAGGGCCGATTGATCCGTTGCCTCGAGGCAACTTCCCGTGTCTGCTTGTTCGGAGGTAACTCCGGGATTTGAACTTGCCAACTCCTGGTTATCTTTTAAGGCACCCCCTTCCAGAGGAATTGCTTCCGTGTGAGCGGCTGCACTTTCCGGGGTGGAAGCTTCGCCTGAGAGGATTTCCGGATTTTCCTCTCCAGGCGGACGGTCGCTCGGAATACTATGTACCTCAGCCGCGGTGGGGAACTCCGAAGCTGGGGATGGGGACTTGTCCGCTGGGCTGGCCTCTGGGAATGCCCCGGCTTCCGCGAAACCCGTCGTACCGTCTTCCCTTGCCACCGCCGAGTCTTGCTCTGCCCCCTCAAAACTTTGCCCGACAACCGGCACAGATCGTTCGGCAGATGCCGAGGTGTCCTCAGGAGCAGCCTCTTGGCCTGCCGGTTCACTTTCCGCCGTTTGAATGACCTGAGGGCTACGAGTCTCCCCTGCTCCTGACTGCTCCAGCCCAATTTCGCCGGGAGGAAAAACCCCCTCATTTCCGCTTGCGGAGGGGGTTCCCGAAGAGGAACCCTCGGCAAAAGCGGTCGAGGGTTGCGGTTCCTGGGGTGGGCGGGAACCTGCCGCCTCTTGCGGCGATGCAGGAAGTCCCTGTTGCGGCGAGGCGGGAGGTTCCAGAATTTCCGCGGAGGCCGACGTACCCTCGCCAGTAGCTTCAGGACTGGGGCCGACAGAAGCCGCGGGAGGGGGTCCTGGCGGCACAGATCGCTCGGTTCCTGGTGGAGCCGGCGGCGAGGCCACTTTCTGCAGGCTTTTCGGTGGTTCTGCGGCTACACTCACCAAGTATGCATTTGCCCGCAACATCTCCCGAAGTTTCGCCCGCAGATCGGCCCGCTCGCTGAAATATTCCGCAATGATATGCCCCGCTCCCGCCAGAGCATCCGCCACATGATGGATTTTCTTGTCCGGATCCACAAAATCGGCCGCCCGAGCATCCAAATCACTGCATGCAGGATCCGCCTGAAGGATCTCCTCAGCAAGTTTTTGGAGACCACGGGAGCGGGCAAGCGTGGCCAGCGTTTGTTTTTTGGGTTTGTAAGGGAGATACAGATCTTCCAGCCGGGAAGGACTGTCAGCCTCCAAAATGGCTTTTTCTAGCTCCGGGGTCAATTTTCCCTGGCTTGCAATGGAACGGAGAATTGTTTGCTTCCGCTCCGCCAGCAGCCGTAGGGAATTGAGCCGGGCCTGAATTCTGCGGATTTGTTCTTCGTCGAGTCCTCCGGTGCGGTCTCGCCGGTACCGAGTGATGAAGGGAATGGTATTTCCCTCCTCCAGAAGCTCGATAACTGCTTCTACCTGCCAGGTTTCGAGGTTCAATTCTTTAGCAATGTCGCGAATGTCAACGGTAACCGGCTTAACCATACACACCCTTTTGCCAGAAAATATTTCACCTCCAGCTGCAGGACCTACTCCTGGGGGAAACACTTTTCGGGACTTGTAAAAACCCCCAGACCACACTCCCGAGTAGAACCCCCCGAATCTAGAGCCCGTGATCTTATCACTCTAAAGGTAGGTCGACCACGCGTCAAGAACAGCTCTCTTGAGCACCGGAGGGGACTTGCCTGAGTTAACTTCGGCCTTTAGCGGCTTGGAAATTGACCCGGAATTAATCCGGACGCCGAGGACAGTTGCCCCACATCACAAAAAATACCGGCTGCGGTGGCACGGGCGGCTTACCTAGGGAGGACAAGCCACCGGGGCAGTTCGCCCTCAATCACCACTATTTCCTGGCATACCGGAAGTTCCTGAAGCTGGTGAGTTGTTCCCGAGGGCCAGCGAATTTCCACTTTTTCTACCTTTTTGGTCTGCCCGAGGCCGAAATGCAGCGTCAACCCCCAGTGGCTTTGATATCCCCGACCGCTTACCACCTGGGCCACTTGGCGGCGGGAACCACTTTCCACGGTTACCCACGCACCTACTGCCGACCGATTACTTTGAGTACCAACAAGAATCAGGCGGAGCCAGCTGTTATCCCCACGGCTTCTGTTCCGCCAGATCGTGGGTGCCTCGCGAGAGTTCAGCACCACCACATCAAGCTTGCCGTCGCTATCCAAGTCGTCAAACGCACAACCTCGGCTACTGTGGATGGCCCGAGGTCCAAGAAAACACCGGGGGGAGATTCGGCGAAAATTCCCCTTACCATCGTTGGCCAGGACCACGTCTTCGACTCGATAGGCCGTCGTTTGATCGTACAAGTCAATTTGATCCTGGAGATGGCCGTTGGCGATAAAGAGATCCAAATCGCCATCGTTGTCAAGATCGACCATCCCTGTCCCCCAGTTCACGTAAGGATAGGCCCCGGCTCCGGCCCCTGTAAGTGCTGTTACGTCTTCAAATAGCCCGTTTCCTAGGTTGCGGTAAAGAACAGGAAACTCACCTTGGTAGGAGGTCATGAAAAAGTCGATATTTCCATCGCCATCGAAGTCGCCGCAATCGACCCCCATGCTTCCTAGTTCGTCTCCATAGACATTAAAGGCAGTACCGCTTATTACCGCGACCTCTTCAAAATGCCCCTTTCCGTCGTTACGGAACAGAAAGTTTTGGGCGACGTCGTTTAGGACAAAAATATCCATATCGCCATCCCTGTCGTAATCGCAGGTCACCAGTCCCATTCCGGTGCCTGGATGGCGGGCAATCCCAGCGGCTTCACTAATATCCACAAATGTTCCGTCACCCTGGTTTCGGTAAAGGATATCCGGCACTGGCTGGTAGTCTCGGGGGCCTGCGTACTCTGGATACCCCTCCCGCCGGTGGAAAACATGGTTTTGAAAGTTAAAGTTCACATAATTTGCCACATAGAGGTCTAGTAGGCCGTCGTTATCGACGTCCAGAAAAGCAGCCCCCGCTCCCACGAGGTTGCCTGCATTTACGCCCGCTTGCTCTGTGACGTCGGTGAAGGTACCGTCGCCATTGTTCCGGTAGAGCACGTTCGGTCCGAAATTGTTCACGTACAAGTCTAGGAAGCCATCATTGTTGTAATCTGCCGCTGCTACTCCCAGGCCGTAGCCGGGATCGCCCGTGCCGGTAACGTCCGTTACATCCACAAAAGACCAATTCCCGGCATTGCGATACAAAGCGTTTGCTGGTTTCTCTCGGCCGGACCAACCAGGAAGCGGTGCCCCGTTCAGAAAATAGATGTCAGGGAACAAATCACCATCGTAGTCGAAGATTGCTACTCCTGCTGTGACCGTCTCCACGATGTAGTAATTGCCGGAAGAGCCATCCGTGTGGACAAACGTGATGCCTAGACTTTCTGGGAGAATGTTTTCCAGGCAGATGGAGGGCACCCCATCCTCGGTTCCTGAAGGAAGGGAAACCGTCTCCCTAAGATCTTGCCGTGCATTCTCGGCCGAGTTGCCATCTTGAAAACCACTAGGACTCCTAGATCCCCCAACACACCCGGCAAGAGGAAGTGCCAGACTTAACCCCAAGAGGCAAAGAGTTTGAACGGGGTGGTAGATCCGTAGTCGGTTCGTCATTTTTCCCAGTGCACCACGAACCCACGAAATGACCAGCCTCCCCCACTTCGTTGGAGCAAATCTCCCTCCCCTGTGTCCACTTAAGCTCATAGTGGGGACATTTCCAGCAGAACAAAATCTCTGACCCGATGCCTTGATCCCGATTTTAGGGGAAAACTGCAGCAATCCTCGGTTTTCCTCATTCTAATCAAAAGCCGGGTTTGGGGATGCCTACTGGCCCCCCGATGTAGCCCTCCCGATCGGAAATTTCGGTAGAAGAGATCCCCACCAAGCGGAACTTCGTCCGATTGGCCTCGGTCACTGGGCATATGCGAAGACGGTGGGAAAAGCTGGGAGTTCAGAGAGTGTCCTAATGGGTGGGCAGATAAGGTTTTCTTCAAGAAAAGTTCTCGGCCTACCCTTTGGCCGAGCAAGCGAAAGCAGCCGAAGCTTGTCGGCCGAAAACCCCCACGAGGATTTACACACGGAAGGTCATTTCGGTGGGTCCGAAAGGGCTACAATAACCAGCCCATGTTCGTCAGCCAGCTGCATGCATTCTTTTGGCTGCAGGAAAATGGTCCGGCCAGCTTCCACAGCCAGCACTTGTGCCCCGGCTTCAATCATGGTCTGGATGGTAAGCGGGCCGATTGTCGGCACATCAAACCGCATGTCTTGTTGAGGTTTGGCCACTTTCACCACAGTGAATTGCCCAGCTGGGCAGAGTGTACCGGCCCGCCGGATGCATTCGTCGGTCCCTTCGATAGCTTCCACAGCAAGAACTGCCAAGTTTTTCACGCACACAGTCTGGCCAATATCTAAACCCCCAATTCCCTTAGCCATCCGCCATCCAAAGTGAATATCCGCCCACTGAGCTCGGGAAGGTGTTCGTCGGGTAAAAGTTCCCTCCCCGATTAATAGTTCCGGCATGAAATCGGTGGCGGGGCGGAAGTGAATGCCTCGGTGAGCAAATACCTGCACTACCCGATTTAGGAGGCTGTCATCCCGACAATCTGAGCGGCGGAAAAGAAAGTGCGGGGCAAAACTTCGGATTGTAAGCCAGTCTGGCATCTCCCGGAGGATGAATCCCGACCGCATCATCAAAGTTTTGAAAACCTTGCCGGCCATCGTGGCCTCCGTAACTCCATGTCGGCGAAAAAATCGCACAACCGCCCCCAGGCGACCAAGCCCAAATACTCGGAACTCCTGACAATACTCCCGGATTGCGGGGTCGACATGATCCCGAATTCCTGCACAGTAAACCGGGAAACCTTTCGAATACAAGGCGGCCGCAACTGCCAAGGGAAGTTCCCCCCATCCCGCGATCAAGCCAATGGGTCGGCTAGCGGGATTCAAAGCTTTTTTTGAGCTTTGGCTGCCGAGGTTAGGACTCTCCACTTGCTCCCCCATGAGAAGCTTTTGGGTGGATTTGCTGAGTCTCCTTTTGGCTACTCCGGTGTCAACTCTCGCTTGAGTCTTTCCTAGATATTGCTGCAAACTTGCCCGCCCGGGACCTTCCGGTGGTAAGACCTACCCGGCCGTTCCTTGCAGAAGGATTTAGGAAAAAATTTTCCCATCCCAAAAGCACAGGGACATTGAGATTAACGGAGAAAAGCTTAAGTACATTTCGGTCGGCCCAGGGCCAAAAGGACCTCCCGGAAACGTCCCTAACCACGTTGTGGACCTTCAAAACACTTCTCCCAGGCCATTAAAGCCGGGAAGAGCCATGGGCGGGGATGAACAAGCCCCAAGTTTCTCTGGTGTTTGGCTGTGATGGCCAAATTCCCGGGGCTGGACACAGATCATTAGAGCCCCAAGTTTGCCCCGTTGAATCTTTTCCTTGGTATTTTCGCTTTTGGCTACTTAAACCTTTCGAACCCGTAGGTCACCTTGCGGTAGCCCCTATAAGATTTTGCCTTTTCCTACCTCCTAATGTTTTCCTGCCTAACCCGTGGAAGTCCTTGGTTTCTTTTACCAACCGGGGGTAAAGTCACGAAAGAGATGGGACGTGTGGTGCCCTCGGTGACGGAGTTCCAGGACGGTAAATCACACACGTAGCTTCAAGACCGTGGATACCGTGGGAAGAAACTTCCGCGAATCAACTGGCCAACGACTTCGGGCGGTATCGCTCCCTTTTCCCTGAGGAAAGCTCGAAACGGTTGATGTCGGCAAGAAACGTGGCAGAATGGCCTCGGAAATTTTCACTTCATCGGCCCTTTGACAAGCAGGTCGACTTATTCTGAGGTCCCCGACGTCAGTTCTGCCACTAGTTTCTCTAGCTCGGCAATTTTGGCTTGGAGGCGTTTCAGTTCCAACCGCATTTCCGGAAGCTTGCTGAGAACAGCCTGTTTGACCTTTTGCTCTCGTTCAGGGGTGGCGGGGATCCCCACCACTCGAGCCCCATCCGGTACGTCATTCATCACCCCGGCCATAGCCCCGAGAACAGCTCTGTGTCCGATTTTGACGTGGTCGCGTACCCCGACTTGGCCGGCCATGATCACGTAATCACCTGTGCTTACACTGCCCGCAATCCCCACCTGGCCGCAAATAAGGTTATGCCGACCGATTTTGCAATTGTGGGCTATCAGCACCAGGTTGTCGATTTTGGTGCCTTCCCCAATGATGGTTGGGCCGTAGGTTCCCCGGTCAATGGTGGCTCCGGCACCGACTTCGACATCCGCTTCCAAAATGACGTTGCCGAGTTGCGGGGCCAAGCGGTGCCCCGACTCGTCCGAAAGATATCCAAACCCATAAGCACCGATGATCGCCCCGGCGTGGATGATGCATCGGGGACCCACCACTGTGTTCTCATATAGCACTGCGTTGGGGAAGATAGTTACATTTTCCCCGACCTTGCAGCCAGCCATGATGTGGACGCCGCTGTGGATAACAGACCCTCTGCCGATTTGGACGTCCTCTCCCACCGTTGCGTAGGGATAGATGTCCACCTCTGGGGCGATTTGAGCCGTGGGATGGATGAAGGCGAGCGGGCTGATCCCAACCCGATGTCGGGCCCGAGGGGGATGGAAAAAGCACATGATCGTTTCGAAGGCTCGGTGCACTTCCGGCACCTGGATGGCCGGTAGGCCATTTGGCTCCACCATTTCGGGGATGAGGACGGCTGTCGCTCCACTTCGGATGGCCTGGGGAAGACGTTCGGGCCGATCCACCAGGGTGATCACGCCCGGCCTGGCGGCAGGAAGAGGGGCAGCCCCGACAAGTGGTGTACTCCCGTCCCCAATGACCTTCCCTTTGACTAAAGCGGCAAGTGTCGCCAACGTTACTTCCATGGCCTTCCTGGCAACCTCGGCGATTTAGAGACCGGTTCTCTTGTCAGTTATGTCTAGGAAATTTGGCAGAAATTGTCCTTTTGCCCTGTCTTTGGTTAATGCCAAAGTCCCATCTACTCTGGGGTAAATGCAAAACTCTGATGTACATTTTGGATTCGAGGCCTCTGGCCCACGCCCGCACTTCCACCAAAAGTGGGGGATTTCTCCCGTCGAACTGGTCGCAAGACTCGATAACCGGATTTCATTCCGGTTGGATTTGAGTTGCCCAACGGCTGTGCTGGGAGCGGTTCGCCATCTTTGACCGTAAGTTGGTGGTATAGACGAACGGGCCGATCGTATTCAAGGACAGCTATTTCCCGCAAGATCAAACCACCGCGGTTTGACTTTTGCCCCGGCCGCTTGGGACGACTTGAAAGCCCGATTTTGGTTTTGTTGACAGGTCTACGACATCTTGGTATGCTTTCGTCTTGCATAGGATTTGGGGCTCGTAATCAGTTCACATGCATTTGTCTGTGCTCTTGTGCGTCTTGGATTGGGGGGTCGGCAGGACGGTCGTCGGTTTCGGTGTTGGTCTTTGTGGCACCTTTTATTGGGGGAGGATCTAATCATGAGGTGTATCAGGCCTAGGCTTCGGCGGTCAGGGTTTACCCTGGTGGAACTCCTGGTGGTAATTGCGATTATCGGGATTTTAGTGGCGTTACTGCTCCCCGCGGTGCAGGCAGCTCGCGAGGCGGCCCGGCGGGCCCAGTGCACCAACAACTTGAAGCAGCTGGGGCTAGCTCTCCATAACTACCACGACGTCTGGAAGCAGTTCGTGCATCGGGCAGGGGGGACAACGCCGGGCAATCCCAACGGGAATTCCGGCCGTCGAGCTGGATTTGTATCACTTCTCCCATTTCTGGAGCAAAATCCGATGTGGGAGCGGATCCGGGCCGGGGATCCTGCTGCGGGGATTCCGCCAGAAGGCCCGGGCCCGTGGGTCAGTTGGGCTCCCTGGAATTTTGCTCCGGCTGTCTTGCGGTGCCCTTCGGATAACGGGTATCCCGGCCCGGGACCGTATAACAGCTATGCGTTTAGTGCAGGCGACCAGGTGGAGGGAATCCAGCTTGGCCAATTTGCTGGGGTTAGCGGGTACCATGTGCGAGGGATTTTCCCGGCTCGATACCATCGACCCACAGTCGGTATGCAAGATGTGACGGACGGGCTAAGCAACACCGTGGCCTTTAGCGAACGGCTTTGCCAACAGAATACTCCGTACCGGGCCCAGGAGCCAGTCACGATTGGTGCGAAGCAGGTAGAGCATGTGCTTGGTGTCCACCAGCGGGTTTCGGGTTTGGTGGCGAACCCCTCTCTTTGCCGCCTGGTAACGGATGGAAAGTATTTTGTGGCCGGCTCGCAAATTCAGGCCCGTTTCGGGATTAGGTGGACAGATGGTCAGCCTATGTATGTTAGCTTCAATACGGTGCTGCCTCCCAACGGACCGGCCTGTGCCGATGGTGGCCAGTATGGGGACTCCCACCATTTGGTTATTCCCCCTGCGAGTCGGCATCCAGGGGGTGTGAATGTATGTATGGCTGATGGTTCCGTAAGGTTTATCAGCGATACGATCGACTGCGGGAATTTGGCATTGCAGCAAGGGCCCACTGGTCCCTCTGTTTATGGAGTTTGGGGGGCTCTTGGCTCTAAGTCGGGTGGCGAGGGTATCTCCCCTCCGTAAGTTGTTCAGCGTGAATTTCAGCTGATGTCAATCGGCTTACAAGGCCCTTCTTGCCGGACAAGTTGCGAAGGAGAGCTGGGGCCGGTTTTATTGAGGGGGCCGTGACGGTCCGAGCGGTAGCTCTAGCGGTGGGCTCGGTGTCTCGAAAAAAGCACTGTTCTCTGTCAACATTTCGACACGATCGGGGAAGTAAACATATCCGAACGGAGTCCTGAAAAACTATTGGCTTGAAAAGCTCGGGAGGGAATAAGTGATGAACTGGAAGACTGTTTGTGTCCTTTTGGTTTTCGCTTCGACGTGTGCCGCTTTGTTTAGTGTGGGCTGCCAGCCTGGTGGCCCGAAAGAACGCACCTACCCGGTCACGGGGGTGGTGACCCTGAACAACGAGCCAGTAGCGGACGCCGCGGTGACTTTCCATCCGGCAGGGAGCGGGAAACTTGCAGTGGGCAAAACGGACGCCTCCGGGAAGTTTACGTTAACCACTACGGAGACTGGCCAAAGTGGAGCAGTTCCGGGACGATATCGAGTGACGGTGGCGAAGTATGTCTCGCCGGAGCAGCCGGCTGCCGCCGCCCCCGCCGAGGAGTACCAGGAAGAGGCGACAGAAACCACCCCGGCTCCGGCTCAGAATGTGCTCCCTGCTAAGTATGCTGATCCGAGTACTTCGGGCTTCGAGGTGGAAGTAAAGGCAGGGGAGAATTCCTTCACGTTCGCCCTAGAACAGTAGGACCTGAAAAGGTACCTCGGTCAAGTTTCAGGTCCTTGTCTAGGGGGAGGTGTAATTCTGGAAGAGGGGAGAGTTTGTGAGCCCCTCGCGGTAACCCCGCCGAATTGAGTCAACCAGCATCCGGCCGGTCCCCGATCGGAGTTCCGGCCGGTTTTTTTTGGAACCTTGGGGTAGCATTTCCGGGTAAAGTGAGTTTCAAGACGTCCCCGGGCCTGGGCAGACTGTGAGACCACTTGAACCCCGAGGGTTTACCTATTGTTTCGGCTTGTTACGGCAGGGCCGCGGTGTAATCGTCCGAAGCATTTAGGAACTCGGATATGCGGAGACAGGCCCGGGCAACACGGTCGGGTTGCCGGAGGGGGTGATGACGGCCGGATGTGTCGGATCCACCCCCGTGGGAGCACAAGGATCCACTTGAGGGGCAACCACCGCAGCCGGCTGACGGAACAAGGCCCCCCGGCGGAAAAGGTCCAGTCGGCATCCGGTAGCCGCCACGATCGCTAGACCACTGATCAGCACTAGCAGCCCAATTTTCCTTATCATCGTTCGACCTCCTGCCATCAAACTTCTCTCCTTCCGCTAAGTGAGACGTTCTAACGTCCCAGCCTAAGCTCAAAGCCCGAGCTTCCAGGACTTTTGCCATTTTCCCTGCTTTCCCCAGAACTCTAACCCGCAGTTTGTGGTGTGCAAATGAAACGGGGAGTTTTCTTTTTGCATCAGGGTTGCCTTCCGGCGTCAAAGGCAGCAAATCCGGAGTAAGCGGCAGCCACGAACCTCCGAGCTTACCTAGTCCAGAACAACGCTCGGGCACAGGGTTGGCAAATCCGTCAGAGACCGTACCTTCGGCAACAGGGAAATCTTTCGCCTTTCCCCGATCTGGTCTAGGAGTTTAAATGCACCGATCTTATGTGACCGAAATTGCTCAAAGAGACAACGGAGGGAATACGGTCCGAGGAAGCCTGCGAGCGGCGGCCAACCACCTAAAAGGGTTGCGAGGATGACGGCAAGGATCCCAATGTGCTGCTGGGAAAGGTCGAGTATTCCTTGGATGAAAAGACTGGTAGCTGTCATTGCACTTTTAGCTTTATTTTCTGACCAGCTCTTGGTTGCCGGAGAGGTCCCGGAAGGAAGTGGCACAAACACGTTTTGGGTCGTTTCAACCCGGGGCATTTCCTCTTCAGAAGTCAAGCCGGGGATAAGTGGGGACCTCACGTATTGGAAAGCAGATTTTCAAGGCTGCCTAAGCGAGAAGACTTTTAGCGAACTTCTCCGTGAGATTTCTTCTCGGTCCCGGGTGGTGTTGTACGTTCCGGGAAATCGTTCGGATTTTGCCTCCGCTCATGCCGAAGGATGGAAACTATTCCTGGGGCTGGACCGTGCCGCCGAGAGGGTCAATTTCGTCTTTGCCGTGTGGTCATGGCCTTCGGATCGAGTTACATTGGCCCAACGACCGGACATTTGGGCAAAGGCTTGTCGGGCCGATTTGGAAGGGTTGATTTTGGCGGAGTGGCTGGGGCAGCTACCGGCCGGAACCCGAGTGGTTTTGGTTTCCTATAGCTTGGGTGCCCGAGCCGTGGTGGCCGCCCTCCACGTTCGCGGTGGTGGACAATTGTGCGGAGGAGAATTGATTTTTCCCACCGCCAAGGGAACGACGCCCGTTCGTGTGCTCCTTGTAGCAGCCGCTATCGATGCCCACAGTTTAGGGCCAAGCGGGGCTTATAGTCGAGCTTTGGCGGAAAGCGAGCAGTTCGTCATAACGAAGCATCGTCGCGACATGCTCCTCCGTATGTATCCGCTGCTTTATGGCCTTGGAGGTCCGCCAGCTCTCGGATTTGTAGGGCCGACATCGTTGCCCCCCGACCAGGTGCAAAAGGTAGAAATTCTTCCCGTGGAAGCCTTTACGGGTTCTGGCCACGGGTGGGAAAATTACTTCTCGGCCTTCCCCGTCCAGGCTTGTCTGGAGCAGATGGTGCTTGCGGATTAGCGGAACCGTTTGCCCCACAGCTTAATAGAATGGAGGCACAGCCTCGCGAGAGAACCCAGGAAACCGTGGGGAACTTTGCGGAGTTTTCTCGCAGGGCTTGTTCCCGCGAAGAGATTCTCCGGTTACAACTGGGTAAGGGCCTTTTCTCGTTTTCTTTTTCAGGGCTAATGCATCAGCTAAGACTTCCGGAAGTAGTACCGGCGGCAACTGGTTGAAGGGATGGACCAATCGGAAAGCCCCTGCCAGCCGTTCTCCGCGGGCTCGAGCTTCACGTGGCTCCCAGTTGGATCCACGTAGTTGCGGCCGACTGCAGAAAACTGGAGGCTTTGGGCAAAAAGTAAGGGGTAACCCTCAAAGGTCCCATTTACCGAGGTTTGACCAACGCTCGCGGCCTCTGGTGCTCTTTCTCCCGGCAAGTGGTAATCGGATGCCGTGCTAGTTGTTCTTTCCCCTGAAACCTCACTCGGGCAGGATTTTCCCAGCAGGGGATGCCCGCCTAAGAGGGCGACTAATGAAACTGCACTGGCCCGATATTAAGCCCCGAATTTTCCCAGTCGACCTGCATGAGCCATTGCAAGAGACATGAGGTACACTGCCGGGAATTGCCCAAGCCCTCCGCGGAGGCATTCTCGTTCCCCAAAGGCTTGGCAATCGTCTTGTCGAGCAGAGTCGGCCACCAGGACCACAGGCACCGGATGCCAGCTATGACTTCGTAACGCGGCAGGGGTGCTATGGTCAGCCGTTACTATCAGAACTGTCGGTCGAAGGGCCTCCACCCGCGGAATTATCCGATCAAACTCCTCGATCATTTGCACTTTGCCAGCAAAGTTTCCGTCCTCTCCCCGGCTATCGGTGTACTTGAAATGAACGAAGAAGAAGTCGTACTCATTCCATACTTTTTCCAGCAGGTCGATTTCCTCGTTTAGATTTGCGGGGCTACCCACGATCGTCATCCCCACAAGGCGAGCCAAGCCCTTATACATGGGGTAGACGGCAATCGCAGCGGCCCGAAGACCATACACCGATTGGAAGGTGGGGAGATTCGGCCGGCTAGAAAATCCCCGCATGGTCAACCCGTTGGCTTTGGGATGACCAGCGAGAATCTCTCGGGCCTGAGCGATAAACTTCCGAGCAACATCGGCTGTGCGTTGACTCTCGTAATCATTGGCTACAGGATCCAAAGGCGGCACACCCGTCCGCTGGGGATCAGTGTCGGCAACGTTTGCTCCCAGGCCTTCCCCGCGAAAAATGACCACAAACCGGTGTTCCCGCACCGGTTCCACAAAGATTTCTACACCAGGGATTTGAATCTCTCGGAGCTTAATGGCTAGTGGGGCACTTTCTTCGGTGGAAATTCTCCCGGCCCGACGGTCGATAATTCGGCCCTCTTCATCCAATGTGCAGAAATTGCACCGTACCGCTACATCTTTTGGACCCACCTCGAAACCAACCCCGGTGGCCTCCAACACTCCTCGGCCGATCACATACTTGAGAGGATCGTAGCCGAATAACGCTAAATGCCCGGGACCACTTCCTGGGGTTATTCCAGGGGCAATTGGGAGCATGGTCCCACAGACACCCCGCTGGGCTAATCGATCCAGATTCGGTGTGTGGGCTGTTTCCAGTTCTGTTTTGCCCGTACTTGGATCCGGAAGGCCTCCCAATCCGTCGGCTACCAAGAGCACGATTTTGGAATCGTTCTTTTCCTTAAGCTCGGCTATCAGTTCTAGGATATCCATTTGACTATTCTCCCCCTCGAGTGCTTCCTAACCCGCTGTGTTTCCCAATCCATCTTCCCGGGATTTTCACCGTAGCCTATTGCATTCCAACTCAATGCCGATAGAGGGGATCCTTTCATTCTACAAAGGATCCAACTTTTCGAAACCAACCTCTATTTACCGCGGACCCGAGTGAACCGCACACAGCTTTCAATACCCACGCTAATAAGAACTTGAACAGAGCACAGTTCTGCCAGCCCAGAAGTGGCTCCGAACGTTCACTTGTGACTCAAGAGGCACCTCTGCAGAAAGCTCCCAAATTCTGCGGACATTCCCGAGGGTGCATCTCTCGGCATTCCGGGTGGTGTTGTGGTATTTGCCTGAAGTACCACCTTTCAACGATTTGCGAGACTAGCTCCTAAAAAAATCTGTGTATGAGAATGTTAAAAAACCGAGTGCGGTTCCACGTGCCCATATATCTAAATTCAGAAAGAGGGAAACCCACTATACACCGGAAAGGGAGTTATTGCCCACCTTTAATAGCTCAAACAGTAATACTACTCAGAGATTCGCCTCAGATCTGGGCAGTATATTCATAGTGGGAGACGTTTCACCCTTCCAGGGCTTGTTTGAAATCGGCGATCAGATCCTCGGTGTCTTCAATACCGCACGCTACTCGGATCATGTTATCGGGAATTCCCACCGCCGCCCGTTGCTCCGGGGTGAAATCGTGATAACTCATGAGCATAGGTTGCTCAATTAGAGATTCCACGCCACCGAAGCTCGGCCCGATACGTGGGATCCGCACCCGGTCCACAATTCGGGCAGTTTCTCGCCAGTCCGCTCCCTTCACCAAAAAGGTTACCAGTCCTCCAAAGCCCCGCATGGTCCGTTTGGCAATGAGGTGATCCCGATGGCTGGGGAGACCGGGATAATACACCTTTTCCACCCGAGGATGGCTCTCCAGAAATTGAGCCAGGGCCAAACCGTTTTGATTGTGCCGTTCCATCCGAAGTTGAAGGGTTTTCAGCCCCCTTTCCAAAAGGTACACGGTGTACGGAGAGGCCACTAAGCCCATCACCCCGCGGATCTTCCGGCATGGCTCGAGCTTCTCCGCCGAGCCGATCAAAACCCCCGCCAAAAGATCATTATGACCTCCCAGGTACTTTGTACACGAGTGGAGGACAACGTCTACACCATACTCCAACGGCCGGACATTGTAAGGTGTGGCGATAGTCGAATCGATCATTGTTTCCACACCATGTTTCTTGGCGATTGCAACAAATCGCTCAAGATCTACCACGCTCAAGTGAGGATTGGTGGGCGACTCGCTGATTAGCAGACGAGTCCGCGGAGTGATTGCGGCTTCTAATGCATCATAATCGCCGGCCGGGACCTGGCGAGTGGTTACTCCCAACCGACCAAGATACTCTCGGCAGAATTCGCGGGTTCGATGGTAGCATTCGTCGATGAGAACTACCTCATCGCCGGCCCGCAACTTCGACAACAAGTACCCAGCCACTGCTGCCATACCGGAAGCAAAAAGTACAGCCGTTTCCCCCCCTTCAAGTTCTGCTAACTTCCGCTCCACAACTTTTTCGGAGGGGTTTCCATATCGGCCGTACTCTTCTCGCGTGTGCCGATTTTTTAAATACTCGAGAATTGCTTCGCTATTTTCGAAGGTGTACGTTGCCGTGGAAAATATAGGGTCGGTAATTGAAAACTCCGGCTTAATATGGGCTTCTCCCGCATGCACTGCTTTGGTCGAAAAGCCCCAGGACCGATCCGGCGGCAAGTGAGGTCTTCGAGTCTCGGGGAATTCTGCGGATTTGCTCATGTGTTGTTACCTGAAATTGCTTTACCCAAGTTGCATCACGCTTACATTCGAGGTTACCGGGTTGCACCGTAATTTCCCAATGACCGAAAAAAGAAATTTTGGAATAATCCCGACCCCTAAGCGGTTGTCTCACACGCTTTGCTAAACAAGTATCCTACACGCTTGCTTAACAAGGGATCCAAATCGGAACCGGGAAGTAACCCGAACCTTTCTCCTCCCCAAGGTTAAGGCCACTTTTTGGCTTGGTTAAGGCTAATTTTTGTCCTGATGGCACCGTCTCTGACGGCTGAATTTCCGATCGTTTTTATGGAGTCTTCCCATTTTTATGGAATTTTCCCAGCCGATTCCGGCCTGCCTCCAAGCCGGGTCCAGCTTCTCATCCCTGCCGCCCTTCCTTTTGGTGTGGACTCCTAGCCCGGCTTATCGCCTTGTTGTCTTCATTATTTGGAAATGGCCCGCAAACCGCTTTATTTTAGTGGCCTTCCACGATTGTTAATGATCTATTGCCGGCGGCTTTGACCCCGGGGAAAAGATCTTCAAATGGCCAATTCCCCAGAGTTTCATGCTTTAATGTTTTATTTAACCAGCCCTCCGGGGAAAGCCCCCGAATCTGACGATACAAAAATCCTCATTCGGCCTGAGTGTGGTGCTAATTTTAGTGACCGATGCCTTTTCCCACAAGGGACGGCATGCCCGCTTTGCATGAGACAGTGGGACTCCAGATGCCTCAGTGGAAGCTGGCTGGAAAGTCGCGAATGGTCATGCAAGATGACGCAAACCGGATGAGAACGGCTCCCTTCGGACGACCACTACGGGACCGTAAATCGGTAGCCCGTTTCTATCCAACTTGTGCAAGGATACAATGCCGGGTCAAGGGGTAAGTGCTTGAAAAGGGGTTTCAAGGCTATGGCAGGTGCGGAGCTGGTATCTCCCCTGTGCCGGGAGGAAAGCACGGGCCAGGCAAAATGTTCGGGTTGTTCGCGGAGGGATGGGAACGAGGTTTGGAACGCCTAAGGACTAAGGAACCGTGCATTTTCGATGGATTCGTGACTGCCGGTGCAAGCGAAGGGTTCCGGCGGCTGACATGTATTGCAGCGGTTAGTCGGCCAGAATTCGCGAAAACCCCGAAAGGCTAGGCCTTGCCAGGATTCATCCCTATTTTTAGGCCCGGTCCAGGTGGAAAGCTCGACAGCCAGGGAATTCTAGGGGGACAGTTTAAAATGGCAAAAGAAGGGCAGACCTTGAGGACTCCGGGGCTGTCATTGGGGCTTTCTTCCCTCGAGGGGAGTTGGAGCCGGGCAGTTTGACGCACCTCGAGGTCCCATGTTCTGGCGAGGAAGATGTCGGTTCTGCGAAAGAAACATGGTCCGGAGCGAGGCACTCCAGGGAGGTCCTGACCGCATAATTTTTCGGAGGATTGTTTCGGAACAACGAGGCCAAGACGGGTTCGCGGGGTTGTCCGTTTCAACTTTGCCCGCGTGTGGTTTCGGAAGCAAACCTGCTTTTCTGCTCGGATCCGTTGGTTGAGAAGATTACTGCTTTAGATGGTCACCGTTGGTCAGAATGAGGAAGAGACGTTTGTGATGAACAAATTACCAGGTGCAGAAGAACTGCGATCGATTTTAGATGTGGCAATTGAGGCCGCCCGAAGTGCAGGGGAAGTGTTGCGGACCCACTTGGGCCGGGTGACGGCCCGGGAAAAGGCCCCGGCTGACCTTGTCACCGAGGCCGACTGGGCTGCTCAGGAGGTTATCGTAGAGGTGATTCGCCGGCATTACCCGGCTCACCAGCTGGTCACGGAGGAGGGGCCAAGCTGTGGGGTGTGTTCGACGGAGCAGAAGGTTGAGGGAAATACTCAGGAAACCGGCCATCCGTCGGGCCCCGCTGTCGGCTACCGCTGGCATATTGATCCCCTAGATGGGACCACAAACTTCTTTCACGGGTTTCCCCTTTTTGCCACCTGTATCGGAGTAGAGTTCGCAGGAAAGGTAGTTGCGGGTTGCATCTACAATCCTCTTACGGATCAGGTGTTTCACGCGACAAGGGGTGGCGGAGCTTGGCTGGGGGATCGGCGGCTGCAGACAAGTGGCTGCCGCCGGTTTGAGGATGCATTAGTAGCAGTGGCTCTCCCAGCCCGAGTGGATTTTAATTCGGCAGAATTTCGGCTTTTCCTGTCGGCCATCAATCGGTGCCAATCCATTCGGCGAACAGGATGTACATCCCTCAATTTGGCATTTACGGCAGCCGGCTGGCTTGATGCAGCTTGGGGACTTTCTTGCCACAGCTGGGATCTGGCTGCTGGGATGTTGCTAGTGGAGGAGGCGGGAGGGGCAGTCGGCGATGTGGGGCGGCGGGCATTTTCGCTGGCTAGCGGTCGTATTTTTGCGGCGGCCACTCCTGAATTATTGGAGGTCATCTATAGTCTGGCCGAACCCTTAGGGTTAGCTTGAGGAGGCCAAGGGAGCCATCTTCGCCAAGGAGGGCCACTGTCTTGACCAGAGCTAGGTCGAGCAGGCAGGGGACTTCCTATTTCTTGAGTTTGCTGTGGAACCAAGTACCCTGTTTAAAGAGGATTCAAGTACCCTGGTTAAAGAGGATTGGGGGGCAGGACAAGGTGCTTTTTGTCAGCGGAAGCGGTAGCCCTTGGGAGGTTGCACCATAGATCGAGGTAACAGCTGGGATGGCTGCTCGGACTAGCTTGGCGGGGTAGAGGCCCAATGTAGGGACAACGGAGGATCAAAGCCATGTTTTCCGGGTTTGGAAAGAAGCTGCTGGCAATAGGGGTGGTGATCTTGGGACTGGTGGGAGGCTCGGGGGAAGTTCTGACGTCGGGTGCCTTACGCCAGGAGAGTGCGGAGCAGAACCAAGGGAGGGGCGCACC
>Ga0071330_1095376_pt1 | contig 36437 bp, 39 predicted proteins | sample GBScel77sediment_FD_63802 | JGI IMG/M metagenome (GOLD analysis project Ga0071330, IMG submission 63802) | Hot spring sediment microbial communities from Great Boiling Spring, Nevada - Cellulolytic enrichment Sediment 77C v2 (version 2) | ecosystem: Environmental > Aquatic > Thermal springs >...
CCATTGCGTCGACTTCATACCCTACATTCATCCGCTTAACTCTAACGAGCCAGACTTCTTTGTGTTGGATTTGGATGCTGGTAAGAAGATCATTGAGGCTGAAGGCGGTTTTCAGCTCCTAAAAGAGGTCACCTACAGGTTGGCTGAGATGCTCATAGAATCTGGTGTAGGTGTTATGGTTAAGTTTAGTGGGTCAAGAGGCTTTCAGATCTGGTCGAGGCTGGATAACTCGCCTCTAAGATCTAGGGGTGATCTCTTTAAGGCGTATAGGGAGATAGCGATTGGGCTGCAAGCCAAGCTTGAGGATAGGCTTCGCTCAGACAAAGATCTGATTGAGAGATTCGGGCACATCGTAGATCTGCAAAACGGCTTCACCACATCACAAGTCGCTCATAAAGAGGAGAGGGCTGGGCAGATTCTTGTTGATTGGTCGCTTCTTAAACCTATGGGGGATGTTAGAGCACCTCTCTCTATGCACTATAAGACTGGGCTTATCTCGACGCCCGTACCATTGGATAGGCTTTTGACGTTTAGAATTGAGGACGCTACACCTAGTAGTGTGCTGCAGCGGCTTACAGAATACTGTAATGTTATGCGCTTACCTCTCTCTGATCCCAGTAGGCTTATCGTCTAACCTTATCACATTTAACTCATCCAAATACCCTCTTACCCCGCTGATGAAGTCTGAGAGTAGGTTGATCGGCACAACCGGGACACCTTCTACTATCTCGGGTCTTTCACTGTAGAGGGTTAGAATGACTGGTAAGAACTTATCACATCTTTTTACGAGGCTTAGGTTGCTGGTGGAGAGTGCTTTAGTCCTATTGATCTGAGCCTCTATTATTCTCTGCATAGTTGAGTATCCTAGGGTCTTCTTCCAGTGTTTGCAGTCTATTACCAGAGCCAGATCCCCTTTGGCGGCAACGACATCGATTTCGCACCTTGGTTCTTTGAGCCTAACCCTTCTCCTAACCTCATAGCCCACGCTCTCAAGAAGAGTTGATACCATGTCCTCAAATTCAGACCAAGATAGCATCTTTGACACATCCTCAAGCGGCTCACCTAGGCTGCAGAGGAGGATGGCTGCCCTCATCTTATCGCCCCTACCAAAGGCTACGCTTCGCTCACCCCAAACCCCGACTTGGTTTGATGAGAGTAGTGTGCAAGCTTCTTTGAATATCTCCTCTGGTAGCTTGGTCGCTTCTTTAAGCTCCTCTAACCCTACCTCTCCAACCCTTATCGCTGCTAAGATCTTACGCAGAACCTTCCGACTTAGTTGGGCACCCATACCTCGCCCTCTGCTTCCCTATCCCACCTCATAAGTATCCGCAGAGCCTCGACCGCCGTCTTAGAGACCTTCTGCTCTTGGCTCGGCCTATCTGGGTCTGATGCTCTCGCAGGTATGGCTACGAAGACCGCGCCAGACCTAAGACCATAGAGGTTGGCTAGCGTGAATATCGTTGATGCCTCCATCTCAAAGCATAAAACTCTTAGTCTACGCATCAGCGAAGATATACTCCTACTTTCAGATGTGCGGAAGCCTTGGAACCCGTGCCTCCCTTGACCTACGTAGAAGGCGTCTGTCGAGGCACATATCCCCATATGAAATCTTAAGCCGAGCTCCTTCGCAGCCCTTGCTAGCGCATATACTAGCTGAGGGGTTGCTACCGCGGGGTACTCTGGCATAACATACTGCTTCGTCACACCGTCAAGCCTCACCGCCGCTGTTGCTATTACTAGATCACCGACCTTGACCTCTCTTTGGATCGAGCCGCAGGTACCAACTCTGATCATCGTCTTCACACCAGCCCTACTTAGCTCCTCTACAGCTATCGCAGCAGAAGGCCCGCCTATGCCTGTTGAGCAGACCGTCACCAGCTCGTCATCCAAGTACCCGTTTAGCACGACAAACTCTCTGTGTGAGGCTATGATCTTACTGTCTTTCAGATATTCGCCGATCACCTTAACTCTTGCCGGGTCTCCGGGTAGGAGGGCGAATCTGCCGACTTCACCTACCCTCACCCTATCGTGGTAGAATTGCTCTGAACTCATACCAACCCTCTTAGATGCGAAAACCTTCTAAACCTTTCTCCCCAACCACCTTTGGTTTGAGTAGCGAGCTGCGAAGACAAGCCCTACGTCTAATTCTACTGCTTGGGTTAGTGAGCCTACTGGCAGATGTAACATATGAAGGCGCTAGGAGCGTAGTCGGACCCTACCTCGCTATCTTAGGCGCCTCAGCGTTCGCTATCGGTTTTGTGAGCGGGTTTAGTGAGCTGCTCGGCTACGTCTTCCGCTTGGCTTCTGGCTCTCTTGTAGATAGGTTTAGGAAGTATTGGTCAATGCTATTCTTAGGCTACTTTATCAATCTCGTTTCTGTCCCGCTTTTGGCTCTCGCTGGCAGATGGGAGGTTGCTGCACTACTAGTTTTCGCTGAGCGGTTAGGTAAGGCGATCAGAACACCTGTCAGAGATGTAGTTCTTTCATACGCGTCTTCAAACATAGGTTTGGGTAAAGGCTATGCTCTGCACGAAGCGCTAGATCAACTGGGTGCGATCCTAGGCCCATTCATAGTAGCAGCGGTCTTCCTTTTCGGTGGCGGTTACCGCAAAGGATTTGCCGTATTGGCTGTGCCTGCAGCATTAGCTCTAATCACACTATCTTTAGTAGCGCGGGCTCACCCTAAGCCTGAGCGTATGGAGAAGGTTTCTGACGGTGTTTACGTTGCTGAGGGTGCGGGTGTTGTTAAAGCATATCTTCTTTTCGTTGGCTTTAGTGTTGCTGGTTTCGCTCCTTATCAGCTGATAGCTTACCATATGAGTGCTTCGGGTTTCGCCGATGCCACGATCCCTCTACTCTTCTCTTTGGCTATGGGTGTTGATGCTTTAGCTGCTCTGGTTGTAGGGCGGTACTTTGATAGATTCGGGCTCAGCCTATTGGTTGCTATACCTATCTTCACCGCATTCGTAACACCGCTTGCCTTCGCTGAGAAACAGCTTCTTATCGCCTTTGCCCCCATCCTTTGGGGTGCTGTAATGGGTATGCACGAGACCATTTTGAGGGCTGGTGTTGCCAAGATATTACCACCAACGAAAAGAGGTATCGGATTCGGTGCATTAAACGCGGTCCTCGGCATATCTTGGTTCTTTGGTGGGAGTGCGCTGGGTTGGCTTTATGGTTTGGGTTATTGGTACTTGGTCGCTTTTTCGGTTGCGCTTGAGTTATGCTCTATCCCGCCATTCATTCTGCTGATTAGGCGGATGAAGCGGTATCAAGCTAAGGTTAACCAGAGTGCATAGGGCTCCAACTGCGCCTTTACGTAGCCTCTAGCATCTAACTCATTTACGTGAATGCCTCTCTTCCAAGATACCCTTGCGTTAGATATGTCCTTTATGAGCCGCTCATCCAGCTTGATGCTGCACACGGCTTCCCGTGGAGAGTAGTTTACGCAGACAAAGGCACGACTTGCTCCTAGCTCCCACAGCCAGCTGAAGACGGTCTGAGCCCCCTCAACCTCTACAAGCATCCACTTACCCGAGTGTAGCGTGTCGTCTTTTAGAGCGGTGAGTAGGGTGGTGTAGAATTGCTGTATTTCTGTGTCTACTGGTTCGTCCGCTATTCTACGAAGCTGTAGCGGCGCTCTTATTCTTCGCCCTTCTATCTGCCCGTGGTGGAGTAGTCTCATAGATGGTAGGGTGTAGGTTATTAGGGAGGCTGCCATCAACCTCTCACGCCCAAACGCGGTTGCAGCCCTAAGTTCATCGTGGTTCTCCGTGAACCTAACGTATCTGCTCTGCTTCTCTGGATCAATTGAGAGGATACGCCTTAGGTTGTCGATCTGCTCGTAGAGTAGGTTATCGTATAGGCTCTTATCATAGGCGTAGTCGAAGCCAAGGTTTAGCATGCAGTCTTCAAGCCCCCAGTAGACCTCAGCGATCATCGTGAAGTCTGGCTTCACTTTTTTGATCTCGGATATCGCTTGTAACCAAAACTCTTCTTTAGCCTCCCACCCCCTCTTACTCAGAAGATACCCCCAAGTCCTTTGGAAGACGTCGTTCAGCAGAAGCATGGCTACATCACACCTAACTCCATCACAGTACTCAGAGATCGATCTTAAGGTCTTGATCAACGCATCTCTTGCTTCTTCGTTGAATATGTTGATCTGAACCGTATCTGTCCAAGGTGGGAAGTAGGGGTCTCTTCCGTGCGCAATGTATACCGTCTTTGAATCAAGATCTACTTTTAGATAGTTGGAGGGCTCTCTCCTAAATTCTTCAGCATCTGCTTGCACAAAGTACTCCGGGTGCTCAAATACCCACGGGTGATCAAGCGCCACATGATTAGGTACATAATCGAGGATAAGCCTTATGCCAAGTTCGTTTAGAACCTTCTTAACCGCTTTCAGATCTTCGGAGGCGCCTATCATCGGATCAACCTCATATGATTGGATAGCGTATGGTGAGCCGACTACATCTTCAAGCTGCCAATTTGGTAGGGCGAACTGGTACTGCGCTTTAAGCGCCTCTATACCTCTAGCTATCTCAGCACTTTTTCTGCTCCGCTTCCAGACACCCATGAGCCAAACGTAGTCGAAGCCCAGATCTTTGAGCCTGTGCCACTCGTCGTAAGGTACTTTAGATAGGGTTAGGTCAGCGCCATAGGCTTCTCGAAGCTTATTGAGCCAAGTTAGTGTGTTGATCTCATATAATGTAGGGTTCAGCCTACCTTTCAGCAAACCCCTTCACCACCTCACTACACCTCTTCAGGTATAGTAGAGCGAGATCTAAGCTGAAGAACCCTTTTAACCCGCACTCCGGGCCAGCATAGGGCACATTCTCTAATCCAACGAGTGAGACTATCTGCTTGAGCCTAGAGCGAATTTCATCTTCACTCTCTAAGAGAATCCTTGGATCCTCTTTTCCACGCTTTATATCAGCCCAGATCTGTCCTAATCTCTGCTCTCTCGTTAGGCCGCTGTATCTGGGTATGCGCTCGGCAGCCTTCCCGGCGAGCTTGTTCAGATCGGTTGAGCAGATGCTCGCCTTCAACCTCTTACCATACCTCTCTAATAGGCTTCTTGTCTTCTCCGATCTGAAGATGTAGTCATCAGCCTCGGCTTCGATCACATCCAATCTACTAAGATCCCAGAAGATCTTGTTTGATGTGCTGTGTAGGTGCATAGCGCACACAACACCCCGTGTAGATGCTGTATAGAAGATCTTGTCCCAAGCCTTCAGAAGGGCTTCGCTCCACTCTCCAGCATAATCAAGCCTAGGGTCATCTATAACCGCAAATAGAGGCTCTTCAACGCAAAGCATCTCTACGCTACCGTATCTACTCTGCTGAAGCGAGCCATCTGCGATCTGAGAAAGCGCATCAGCAAGGCTCAAGATCTGCTCCGGGGTCGGCTCGATGATGAAGGATGCGAGCGTATATGGTCCTGTTACGCATACCCTCATGCTGAAGAATTCGCTTAGCTCCTCATAGATCTCCTTTGCATACTTGAATATCGCATCTACCTCGGGTATGCTCTTACGCTTAGGTTTGATCGCTTCCACCACAGCGTATTTGCCATCAACCTTAACTAAGCCGTCAAGCTCTTCAAGAAACATGCAGCACATATCCCTTAGCTGAGGGTAGGTTGCGACATCTAAACCAGATCTTAACTTCTTGACGAAGTAATCGACCACAACCTTTTCGAAGTAGGTCTGCTCCGCTCCATCTTCTGCCCCCCTCTTCAGCGCTCCTTCATCGCCGTGGAAGGGTAGGCTGCCTACGTCAACACTTTTCATCCACTAGGCAAATAATCTTAAAAGTTAAATGCTTTTAGCCCCCCTATACCACATACTTGAAACCCTCGTTAAAAAGAGCGGGTTACGCACTCATTGTTGTTGCAGTAGTGATCTCAGCCTCCATCACCTACCTAACCCAAGCGAGAAAGGTAGATGAATACGAAGAGGGGGTTAAGAACCTCTTCGAAGAGGTTAAGGCTGATGTAACAAGAATCCGCAACCTAACACCATTAGAGCCTGTAAACGTAAAGGTCGTTGATAAACACTTTTTTGAAAGAAAGGCTGTGGAGGAGGTAGATGAATTAAAGGCTGCGAGAGAAGCCCTTTACAAAGCGCTACTCTTAGCCCCCAAAGACTTCTCCATAAGCCGGTATGAGAAGGAGAAGGCTGGTCTGGTTATAGCGGCTTCCTCAGCATACACACTCTACGTTGTTCGTGAGTATTTCAACCTCGGCTCTGAAGATATTAGGAGGGTGCTTGCTCACGAATACGTGCACATCCTCCAGTATAATCGGGTTAGGCAGCCACAGTTCTGGTGCTTAGACGCTCAACTCGCTTGGAGCGCTTTCATAGAGGGTGAAGCGGATCTAGTTGCTGATCTATACACATCAAACAAGACGGGTAGACTCTCCCTATCTCTACCAAATCTTGGGCAGCCCAAGAGTTGGCTAGACACTTGGTTCATAGACCGATTGACCTACTTCCCCTATATCTTCGGCGAGAGGTTTGCCTACACACTATATCTTGCTGGAGGTTGGGGCGCTTTAGATCAAGCCCACTTAAACCCCCCATCCACTACTGCTGAAATCTTAAACCCAGAGCTCTACCTAAACGGCTTTAAGCCAAGATACCCACAAAACCCAACACCGGTAAGCGTAGGCTGGCGCATCTACTACCCAGATGTTCTAGGCGCCTTCTTCCTCAACCTCTTCTTGACACGCACCCTTGGCCCAGAGCACGCTCAAAGAGTAGCGTCCTATTGGTTGGGTGATAACTCCACCCTCTACCTAAAAGAGGGCGATCATCTACTCTACTGGCAGATCGAGTTAGGCGATACAGAGCAAGCAGAGATGGTTAAACAGATGCTCAAAGAGAATCTACTCAAAGAAGCCTCGGCAATAGAGGGCAGCATCTTACAAATAGATAGCATATACATCACCATACTTAACAAAGACTCCAAGCTTCTAATAGTGAGCGCCTCAAACCTTATGTTAGCTGAAGAAGCATTAAATGACCTACTCGGAAGGGGGTCCGCTTAAACTTCATATATTCGCTCTAAGTAAATTATATAGTATGAGCGGAGAATCGATCTGCCCAATCTGCGGCGGAAAACTCAAGATCAACACAACCAAGAACCCCGTGAGAAACGTTGTGAAAGTGTATGTTAGGTGCAGCAAATGCGGCTTCGAAAGAACGTATGAGCGACCACCAGAAGTCACCTTAGAGGATTGGTTAAAACACGTTCTAGAAGAAGAAAAGACTAAGAAAAAATAAGAGGAGAAGGGTCTACCTCTTGACCCCAGTTATAGTTCTCGTCTCGGTAACATACCATCTTGTATGATCCCTAAAGGAATCGTAGAACTTCAAGAACGTCTCATAATCGTCAGTTTCGACCACAAAGAATCCATTGTACCCTATCCCGAAAGCGTGGTCATATTCGCCCACCAGTTTAACCCCTTTTGGCCACTTTTTCTGCTTGAAATCTTCCCACTTTTTCTTCGAATCCTCCAGCTCTTTTGGCGATAGCTCCCTTACCCTATAAAATATGACGAAGCCCAGAGTCATACACAGTAATATTATCAGCGGTTAATTAAAAGGGTTTTGATATCCTAGCGAAAGAAGTTTAGTTAAGGATTTTAATCCACTCCAACCAACACCACTTATGCCAAGATTCTATACTGGAAGCGGAGATAGAGGCGAAACCACCCTCCTTGGGGGTGTTAGAGTAGGTAAAGATGATGCGAGAGTGAATGCACTAGGTGAACTCGATGAAGCAAACTGCATAATCGGCTTTGCAAGAAGCTTCGTAAAACTGCCTGAAGTCGATTCCATACTAGAGAGGGTGCAGCAAGACCTCTTCACCATCGGCTTAGACGTCATAGCACCCCTCCAAAACAGAAGCCGAGTAAGCGAAGATATGGTTAAAGCGCTCGAGGAACATCTTGACCTACTAGCCAAAGACCTACCAGAATATCGCAGATTCGTGCTACCAAATGGAACACCAGAAGTAGCCTCACTCTACCTCGCGAGAAGCATCGTAAGAAGGGTTGAGCGGACAATAGTGAAGATGGCAAGAACAGCACCGAATCTTCTTCCGTCAATAAAGTATCTGAACAGACTCTCTTCACTGCTTTACGTCGCCGCTAGGTACACCGCATTAAAGACAGGAGTGGTGGAGAAAGAGTGGGTGAGCAGTGACGAATCTAAGTAGAGGTCTCCACAGGCGGAAGCCCATACTTAGCGCACCTTTCGTCAATGTACCTCTGAATCAGCTCGATATCTTTCTCAGATAGGTGCCTAAACCTACCCTGCATCTTAAGATACTCTGCAACAGGCCTCCTGCGCGCAGGTTTAACTGTAAGCCTAAACTGCCCATTCTCAATTTCGTAAAGGAGGAAGACACCAGTCTGGACACCTAACCTACTGACTTGAATCGTTTTCTCGCTTGGGATACGCCAGCCGGGTGTGCAAGGTGTGTATACGTGTAAATAAGCAGGTCCCTCAACGTCAAGCCCCTTCTTCGCTTTGTTGATCAAATCTAGAGGATAGGCTAGCGTAGCCGTAGCAACGTAAGGTATGCCGTGGGCAGCGACTATTGCTGGGAGATCCTTCTTAAATGTCATCTGACCAGCAGGCCTCGCCTTACCCGGGGGTGAAGTAGTAGTCCAAGCGCCGTAAGGGGTTGAGCTGGATCTTTGTATCCCAGTGTTCATGTACGCTTCGTTGTCCAAACAGACATAGAGGAAGTCGTGGCCGCGCTCAAGAGCTCCTGAAAGCGCCTGTAAACCGATATCAGCTGTAGCACCGTCGCCAGCAAAGCACACTACGTGAATCTTCTTCTCAGGTATCACCTTCTTCCTCATCAAGACCTTCAGAGCAGCCTCTATGCCAGAAGCAACGGCTGCTGCGTTCTCAAATGCCACGTGATACCAAGGCACAGCCCAAGCGGTGTAAGGGTATGGTGAAGAAACCACTTCAAGGCAACCTGTTGGGGAAACAACGATAACATTGGGTCCAGCAGCTTTCAAAACGAGTCTTACAGCGATGGTTTCTCCGCACCCTTGGCAGGCTCTGTGACCTGGTGTGAAGTATTCCTCAAGTGGTATATCTTTAATACTCTTGTATGCTTGCATGGCCATATTCTATATCCTCGCTTGGATGAATTCTACTTTATGGCTTATTTCTTCTTTGGAGACCGCCTCTAGTGCCCGCTCACCCATTTTAATAAACTCTTTCACCGTTATGTCTCTGCCACCTAAACCTGCTACAAAGCTAAGAACCGCTGGTCGATCTCTTTCATCATATAATACGTTCCGTATATCACCGTATATAGGTCCACCTAACCCGCCTGCAGAAATCGCACGATCCACAACCGCCACAGCCCTAACTCCACTAAGCACTTCCTTTATCTCCTGAATGGGGAAAGGCCTGTAGAGCCTGAGTTTAATAAGACCTACTTTCCTACCCTCCTTCCTCATCTTATCAACAGCCATCCGCCCTGTACCTGCGAATCCTCCTGCGATGAGTATAGCTGCTTCAGCATCCTCAAGCCTATATGTCTCTAGAGGAGCGTAGTATCGACCAAAAAGGTCACCGAATTCACGCCAGACCTCCAAGATTACATCCTTAGATGCGTTGAGCGCCAACTCATTCTGAACCTTAAGCTCGGTCTGAATATCCGGACTACCTACAGGACCCCAAGTGCTGGGCTGGTCTGGTGTAAGCCTGTATATAGCCTTCCTATGTTTGGGTAGGAAGCGGTCAACCTCGTCTTGATCGAGCGTGACAAGAGGCTCTATCACATGCGTCACGTGGAAGCCGTCGAAGCAGACCGCCACAGGGAGGAGAACCCTTTCATCCTCAGCTATCTTAAACGCCTGAAGCGTGTGATCAAAGACTTCTTGTGCGTTCTCAGCATATATCTGGATCCAACCGCAGTCTCTTGAAGCCATCATATCACTCTGGTCACCCCAGATGTTTAGATTCGGCGAAAGGCATCTGTTAGTAACACCCATAACGATAGGTAGCCTATTACCAGCTGCGATGAAGAGCATCTCATGCATCAAAGCAAGACCTTGCCCAGCTGTCGAGGTATAAACTCGAGCACCAGCCGCGCTGGCACCTATACAGGCGCTCATAGCCGAATGCTCTGATTCAACATTTATGTACTCAGCGTCCAGTTCACCGTTCGCGACGTATTCAGCTAAGCGCTCCACAATATGTGTCTGAGGCGTTATTGGATATGCTGCGATCACATCTACATTTGCGAGTTTAACTGCAAGCGAAGCCGCGTGTGAGCCCTCTATAGCTATCCTTTTACTCAACCCGATCACTCCTCTTCATCGACCATCTTAATTGCCTTCCTAGCGCATTCTTCGGCGCATATGCCGCATCCTTTACAGTATCGGAGATCGATCTCATACATACCATCTTGGTTAATGAAGATAGCACCATCTGGGCAGTAGACCCAACACATCCCGCATTTAGTACACAGTTTTGCGTCGAGAATCGGTCTTTGGCTTCTGAAAGAACCTGTTTCATACTGCTTAGCTGAGCCGGGGACAAAGATTATTCCAGCTATCGGTAAGGTTTTAACTGTTGGTTTATCTTCACTCAATTCACTCACCTATCACAACCTCGTTAAAACCTCTTATGACTGCTTTTGCATTCAGCTCCCCAGCCTTACCACCGAACCTCTCCTTTACAGCCTCTACAACATAGTGTAGGTCAACCATACCTATCACCCTAACAGCGGCTCCAAGCATCGTCGTATTAACGATCGGTACCCCGAGTGTTTCACGCGCTATCTTCATAGCGTCGATTACTGCAAGCTTGCAGCTCACACCGAGCTCCCCTCTAAGCTCATTTAACGACTTCCTTGTATTTATTATAACCGCTCCACCATTCTTAAGGCCTTGTAGAACGTTTACTGTTTTAAAGAGACGAGGATCAATAACTATCACCACATCAGGCTCATACACCTCAGAACGTACAGCTATAGGCTCCTTATCTAACCTATTAAACGCCACAACAGGAGCACCACGTCTCTCAGGACCAAAGGACGGTGAAGCTTGCGCGTACCACCCTTGAGTTATGGCCGCGTGTGCAAGGAGCTCCGCAGCTGTTACAGCTCCTTGCCCACCTCGCCCGTGCCAACGAATTTCAATCAAACGTATTCACCATTGTCTTTTGGCGTAGAGCTAACGGGGGTTTCTGAGATATATGCTTAACTTGATTCGTTTTTTTATATCTATCAACATTTCTTTTTTTACTTAACATTGTCGCTAATTAATGCTTATATCTTCGAATTTTTACGCCGTCATCAAGCAGCTTTTTTATATATTTCTCTATAGCGGGTATGGCTAACCGCAGATCCTTCTCCTTTATGACTACGTCTGCTCTAGATTCTACTATTGGCTGGGCGCAGAAGGCTATCTTGAGCCCAGCTAGCTCAAAGAGTGTTAGGTCGTTCGCTCCATCTACTATCGCTATTATCTGCTCTTTCGGTTCCTCCAGCGTTTTAACCAAACCTTGTATCGAATTTGCTTTATTTGAATCGACCCTTATAACTACGGAGTCGAGGCGATCGCCTACGAAGACGAGTTCGTTAGCGAAGATGTAATCTAAGCCTACTTCCTTTTGAATTCTTTCAGCCAGTAAAGTGAAGCCTCCTGAGACGGAAGCCAGCATAAACCCCATCTCTCTTAGTATTTTGCATGCTTCTTTTGCGCCCGGCATAAGCCTAAGGCTGTTGGAGACGTTTAGGCAATCACTGTAACTCGCCCCTTTTAATTGTTGTATCCGTAGGTAAAGTCCTTGTTCCCAGTCTATCTCTCCCCTTATCCCCTTCATTGTTATGTCCCAGATTTTATCCTCAATACCTTTCAGCTTTGCGAGCTCGGGTAGGAATTCCCCGTCCACTAAAACCCCTTCTAGGTCAAAGATCGCCAGCATCAACAGACACCTTACTTCGTATTCATCCCTGTTACCGCACCTTTCTGCTACTAGGCTTCATGGTTGCCCTACTTAACCTTTAATATATCTCTTACTATGTATGTAGGGAGTTAGAGGTAAGTGGTATGCTTAATTGGTTAGAAGCAGTAGCTGCCAATGGTTCCTCCGATCTCATGCTCCCTATAATCCTCTTGGTAGTAGCTTTGGGTTTCGTTGGGTTCGTCATTCTAATATTGATCGGCAAAGGAAGAGCCGATTAGTTTGACTAGAGGCGTCTATACTCTGCTCATAAAGCTAGAGAACCAATACCGCATCAGTCTCAAACCAAATAAAGGCTGGTATCTCCCAAAAGGTTACTACGTTTACACAGGCTCAGCACTAGGTAGAGGCTCAACCAGCTTGGAGAAGCGTTTAAAGAGGCATCTAAGGGTTAATAAGAAGGTCTTCTGGCATATTGATCGGCTCCTTAATGGCTCTGGTAAAGTTATCAAGGTTGCCTACGCTATAGCCGCAGCAAAGATGGAGTGTGAACTTAACCAAACGATATCTTCACTTCTACAATCTACACCGATCAAGGGATTCGGCTCATCAGATTGCAGAGGCGGATGTATGGGGCACTTACTCTATCTAAATTCTCAACCGCGAGATCTTACTCTAACGCTTCGTAGAGCTTACCAGCTACTTGGGTTGAACTATAGAGAGCTCAGTGTCGAGTCTAAAGGAAGATGTAACTTTGGATCTGGTTATATTTGATCTCGACGGCACTTTGGTGGAGTTTAAGTATCGCTATATTGAAGCAAAGAAGAGTGTATTACATCTTTTAGAATCGATTGGAATATCCTTACCGTCTGATGTCACACTAAAACCTACCCAAGACCTGTTCGATGAAATCGCGAACCAAGTTAATAAGAATGGTTCACTCGATCTAGATGAAGTTATGATGAAAGTTAATGAGGTGATCTACCAGTATGAAATGGAAGCCGCGACCTCCACGACAATATTTCAAGACACTAAAGATGTTTTAGAGGCACTCAAGAGTATGAATATTAAGATCGCACTGGTTACGAATAACGGTAAAAGGGCTACTGAGTTTGTGTTAACGCGTTTCAAAATAAAAGATTTTTTTGACGTCATTGTGACTAGGAATGATGGGTTTAAGTTAAAACCTTACCCAGATGGAATATTGTGGGTCTTGAATAAAGTAGGCGCCACTAAAAGAAAGACGCTCTTTGTTGGGGACAGCCACATTGACGTGAAAGCTGGAAGAGCGGCTGGTGTTATTGTGGTAGCGCTAAAGAGCTCGTTCTTTGAATCGATTAACGAGTCTGAAATCAAACCAGATTACCTTATAGATCGCCTCTCTGACATACTACTTTTGATTAGAAGACTGTAGTTCAGCTTTCATCAAGTTTATAGGCAAGGTTTTGGAAGCTTCCTTAGGGTTGAAGAATAGAGGAGAACCGGTTAAGAGGATCAGCATATCTTTACCACCCGCACTGCTGACGCTCTTTGACAAGATATCAACATCGATGGGCTACACTGAGCGCTCACGAGCTATACAAGCGGCGATGAGGAACTTCATAAGCGAATTTCAATGGAGCGCCGCGCCTGAGTCAAGCGGCTCAGCTGTAATCTTGATTATCTACAACCACGAGGTCGGTGGGCTTGATGAAAAGATAACCGATATCCAGCATAACTTCCGTCAAATCGTATCCTCAACGCTGCACATCCATCTGGATGAGACCCGATGTTTAGCGATCATAGTTGCGAGAGGATCAAGCGTTGAAATAAAGGAGATTAGCGAAAAGCTCGCCTCACTAAGGGGGATTCTGCAGCTGAAAGTGGACTACTTTGAGCACTTGGCGTAAAATCGGTGCGCACAGTTTTGTTTGACTTAAACTACCTACTAAAACTCGTCTCAAGCCTAGGGTACCTTGGCGCTCTACTAGCTGGGATGCTCGGCTCGAGCAGCCTTTTCATACCGTTCTTCCCATCTTATATTATAATAGCGCTTCTTGGTGCAACCCTTAACCCATTAATAGTAGGGTTACTAGGCGGATTAGGCGCAGGAGTTGGGCAGTTCCTACACTATTATGTTGGGTTAGGTAGCAGATACCTTATGCCAGATCAGTGGAAAGGTAGGTTAGATTCTTGGCGAAAGAAACTCGACAAGTATGGTGTTCTCTTAATCTTCGCCTTTGCCGCCACCCCACTTACACCAGATGACATAATCTGGATACCCCTTGGTGCAATGAGATATCCGAAGTTGAAAGCACTTATGGCGGCGGTGTCCGGTAAGGTGCTTCTGAACCTCATCTATGCTTACGTTGGCTACTTTGGTTGGGGGTATATTACAGATGTCTTCTTTCTGTAGTGTAGAGTGGGTGTATAAGTAGCTTCGGCGACCAAAGAGTCTAGTGAAAAAGCCTTTCTAGCGATACCTCGTAAAGAGTTAATAAAATAGTTCGGCTAAATGTAGAAGAGTAACTCTTGCAAATAGAGTGGGTAAACCACCCCCTACTGAAGAGCGGAGTGCTTGAGAGGCGAGAGTATCAGATAGAGCTCTTTAACCTATGCTTAGAAGAAGACCTTCTTATTGTGCTACCGACTGGCTTAGGCAAGACTGCCATCGCTCTTCTTGTCATCGCAGAGATGCTTTACAGACACCCCGATAGGAAATGTGTTCTACTCGCACCGACTAGGGTCTTAGCTTCACAACACAAAGCCTTTCTCTCTAAGATGCTGAATGTGGAGGAAGGTGATGTTGCTTTAGTTACTGGTGAGATGAGGCTGAAGGATAGAGCCGTCGCTTGGTCTAAACGCGTCTTATGCGCAACACCCCAAATAATGGCTGCTGATTTGGAGCGTGGGCTGATCGACCCCAAACAACTCTCACTCATAATCTTCGACGAGGCACATAGAGCGGTTGGCGACTACGCCTATACTAAGATCAGTGTGAAAATGACTGAAAACCCAAGTTTAAGGAGGCTCGGCTTAACCGCATCACTACCAGAGGAAAAAGATAAGGTAGAGGGGATCCTACGCAACCTTAGGCTGAGCAGAGTAGAAGCGAGGCGGGAGGACAGCAAAGAGGTAGCTCCCTATATTCAAAAGACATCTATCGAGTGGATCGAAGTTCAGCTGAACCCACTTTTAAGTAGAGTTAGAAGCGAGCTGCTAGAGGCGATCAAAGAATACGTTAATAGACTGCATTCGATAGGGCTTGGAAGCGGCATCACTGTGCCACCGAGGATGAAGCGTCTTATAGAGCTAAGAGCGAAACCAGAGTATTCAACGAACCTTTCTGCGAGAAGCGCCCTCTTATCCCTCATCAGACTAAGCATAATGCTTGAACTCATCGAAACCCAGACCGTAGCGACCTTCATACAGTTCGTGGAGAATCTTCAAAGCAGAAGGAAAGGCGTTGGATTAAAAGATCTTCTCCAAAACGAGCATCTAAAGACCGCCTATGAGATAGCAAAGGGTACACTCGAACTCGGGGTTGAGCACCCAAAGTTAGAGGAGCTAGTAAAGATCTTGAAAACCCTACCTCAAGGCGAAAAAGCGATCGTCTTCACAAGCTACCGAGCATCTGTTCAAGAGATCTACAAGAGGCTTGCTTCAGAGAATCTTAGAGTGCGAGTCCTCGTTGGTAAGCGGGGTAGCGGAGGATTATCACAAAAAGAGCAGGTTGCTGTGCTTGAAGACATGAGGCGCGGAGGCTTCGATATCCTCATCGCAACCCAAATCGGTGAAGAGGGTCTGGACATAGCTGAGTGTAGGCTTGTGGTTTTCTACGATAATGTGCCCAGCGCGGTGCGGTTTGTGCAAAGGAGGGGTAGAACAGGGCGAAGAGAGCCGGGTAGAGTGGTCACATTCTTAGTCAAGGGTACAAGGGATGAGGCCTACTATTGGCTCGCTAAAAGAAAGCTAAGGGAAGCAAAACGCATAGTAGAAGCTTTCAAAGTTAAGAGAGAAGTTCAGGCACTAGACGACTACATCCGGCGAGAAGAAGGGCCTACCATATATGTTGATGCACGTGAATCAAGATCTATCATAACGTGTCTAGAGAAGATGGGTGCTGATGTGCAAGTAAACCAGCTTGAGGTAGGAGACTTTGTGCTGAGCGAAGACGTTGTTGTGGAGAGGAAGACGGTTGAAGATTACGTCAGATCGATCATGGATAACAGGCTCTTCAGCCAGCTGATAGCCATGAAGGAAAAGTATCCTAAACCCCTGCTCATCGTGCAAGGTGGCAGAAAAAAGGGAGCCAGCATAGGCTTAGCAGCCTTCTACTCCTCGCTAGCAAGCGCCTTAACCGACTTCTACATACCTATCTACACATCAGAGAATGATGAGGAGACCGCTGCCATCCTCTACTATATCGCTAAGAGGGAGCAGGAGGAGGGGAAGAGGACTGTGAGGGTTAGAGAGGGGAGGAAACCCCTAACTATACGTGAGATTCAGAAGTATGTGGTTGCTGGTGTGCCTGGTATCGATGCTGTTTTAGCAGATAGGCTCCTTAAAAGGTTCAAGAACGTTCGAGGTGTGTTTTCTGCTACCCTAGACGAGCTAAAGACAGTGGAGGGAGTAGGTGACAAGATCGCAAGCAGGATTAAAGAGGTAGGTGAGTCAAACTACGAGTAAGAATTTTACCAAACTGATCGACCATTTTACCGCTACATCAAAATAACCCCTTTTAACCCACTCGATCAAGTTAGGTAAGATGGATATATAAGATGTTGATTAAAAGGTTGAGGAGATGTAATGCTGCTGGTAGTAGACAACGGCTCAACCACATTACCTGAGCTAGAAGCTGCTTTACGAAAACTTAAGGTGAACTACAACGTTATCAGATATAATCAACCTATCCGTCTCGACGATTATAAAGGCGTGATTTTAACCGGGCGTAGCACCACATCTAATGAAATTAATCGAGCAAACATCGAGGTGATCAGACAAGCCACACATCAGCGGAAGCCCCTTTTAGGAATATGTTATGGTGCAGAGATCTTGGCTCTGGCTAATGGTGGAGCGCTCAAACGCTTAAGAGAAAAGTTCCACGGATACAATATGATTTACGTAAAGAAGATTAATCCTTTAACAGAAAACCAGCAGACGCTCGAAGTATTTGAATCACACTTCTTTAACATATCCCGACTGCCCCAAGTCTTTGAATCTCTCGCATCCTCAAACCACTGTGAAAACGAGATTATAGCGCATCGTGAACTCGATCTATACGGTCTTCAGTTCCACCCAGAATGCAGTGGTAACGATGGTTTAAGAATACTGGCGAACTTCATCAAGCTTCTGAAGTAACGTGAGGGTAAAGTTTCAACCATTAACACCTAACGATCTTTATAAGACACTTCATACATAATAGTTCTAGGAAAGGCGACAGGCTTGGTAGAAGAGTTTTTGGCAACGAAGGAGATGCTTGACAGATGTAGCGAATGTTTGATTTGTATCCAAGAATGCCAATTGCTGACAAAGTTAGGTAAGTCACCCCGCGAAATTGCTGAGAACCTTTCTCAGAACCCCCAAGCCTACAAGAACACCGTTTATTCTTGTCTACAATGCGGTCTCTGCAACATCGTATGCCCTCTTTCGCTCAGCCCGAAGCAGATGTTTCTTGAGTGGAGAAGGAAGCTCGTTAAGGATGGGGTAGCACCATTCAGGAATCACAGCTTCTCCTTAACTGATAAGAAATGGAACATCTACACGCTATACCGAGATAACTACGGCATCAGCTACACGGATCTTGAAACAAGCAACTGCGACACGCTATTCTTCCCAGGCTGTAATATGAGCACCTTCGCACCTAAACTTACTAGAACCGTCTTTTCGCAACTTAAACGTGTCCACGAATCTTTAGGGATACTTGTAGAATGCTGCCAAAAACCTATCTTGGATCTAGGTCTTCAAGAAAGGTTCGAAAAGGCGATTGAAAAGCTCAAAGAAAGGATCGCTAAGCAAGGCGCAAAAAGGCTCATTACCGCCTGCCCTAACTGCTACTACACCTTAAAGAAGTGTCTGGGTGTAGAGGTACTCTCGATCTACGATGCCCTACCAGAAGCGGCTTTCAAAAAAATAGCTGGCGTAATCTCGATCCACGATTCTTGTCCTGACCGGGAGGAAGGCTTTTTCGGTAGGAAAGTGAGAAGTATACTTAGTGGTTGCCAGATTATTGAGATGAAGCACTCTAAGGAAAATGCGATCTGCTGTGGCGCCGGGGGTCTAGCCTCGGCTGTAGATCCGGATCTCGCCCTTACCTACGTTAAGATGAGGCTAGAGGAGGCTAAGGCAACTCAAGCAGAATACTTGGTCACTTACTGCGTTGCCTGCGTAAATATGCTCACAGCAGTCCCCTCGGAGATAAAGATCATACACGCGCTTAACCTTCTGCTTGATGTTGAAGAAGATTATTCACAGGTACAGCCAAACCTACAGCGGCTCTTTACTGGTGCTAGAGCGAAGGAAAATATTCAAAAGATAATTAGTCAACTGTAGTCTGCAAGCCAGCGTCTAAAGAGAGGCTTAAATATGGATTTTGAATTGCATGGGACGGCAACATTTGCAGAAGCGGGTGTATAAGATGATCAGAAAGACTGCGTGTTGGTTCTGCTACCAAAACTGCGGGCTCCTTGTAGAAGTGGAGGATAATCAACCTATTTCAATCGAGGGTGATCCAACCCACCCGGTTAACGAGGGTGGTCGTTGCCCAAGAAACTGGGCATGGAAGGAATTCCTATACCATCCCGAGAGAGTAAATCATCCCTATAAGAGAGTAGGAAAAAGGGGTGAAAACCGTTGGGAGAGGATATCGTGGGATCAAGCACTAGATGAAATAGCGGCGAAGCTCAAGGAGATAAAGGAGAGGTATGGGGCTGAAGCTGTAGCATCTACCGGTGGCACAAATAGGACTGATGAATGGCCGAGGAGAAGGTTCTTCAACCTATTTGGCAGCCCAAACACTGGGAGAATAGCGCCTATCTGCGGTCTTAATACATATATGATCGAAAGCGCGATCTACGGTTGGGTTACTGAACCCGATTTCAGCAACGCAAGAACGATTGTTGAGTGGGGGCATAACCCAGGCGTCACCTATCTACCAGAAGCTAGGAAGGTGCTAGACGCAAAAGAGAAGGGAGCCACGCTCATAGTCATTGACCCAAGGTTCACAGAGACAGCCTCAAAGGCCGACCTTTGGCTTCAGATAAGGCCTGGTACTGATGCGGCGTTGGCGCTCGCTTGGATAAACGTCATCATCAACGAGGGGCTCTATGATAAGGAATTTGTAGAGAAGTATACCTATGGCTTTGATAAGCTGCGAGACCACGTCCAACAGTATACACCGAGTTGGGCGTCAAAGGTTACTTGGGTGCCTGAGGATAAGATTGTAGAGGCTGCTAGAATATTTGCCACAAATAAGCCCTCCGTGATACCTTGGGGCACCTCTCTTGACCACTTCGGCTTAGCTTCCTCGCCTGTAGTGCAAGCTAGAGCGATCTTAAAGGCGATAACTGGAAACCTTGATGTGCCGGGTGGCAACCTCCTAAACGGCCCTTGCATAAACTTCATCACCGACTGGGAGCTGGAGTTGAATGATAAGCTCCCCAAGGAGCAGAGGATGAAGCAGATAGGTTCAGACCGCTACAAACTCTTCACATGGCCCGGCTACGAAATAATCTCAGAGCAGCAAGTAAAGTATTGGGGTAAGGCGATGCCTTCAGAATGGGTCTGTGAGGCACACATACCATCCCTCTGGAGAGCGATCATAACTGGTAAACCTTACCCTATTAAGGCGCTTATTGTCGTCGCCAACAACCCCATGGTCTGCTTCGCCAACACCAAGATTGTGTATCAAGCACTGACGAGCCCAAATCTTGAGCTGCTGGTCGTTATGGACTACTGGTTCACACCCACCGCGTTACTTGCTGACTACGTTTTACCAGCCGCCTTCTGGCTTGAGCGCCCGATCATAACAAGCAGCTTCGGTACCTCAAGCTTCTTCATCGCATCTCACAGAGCGATAAAGCCCCTTTATGAAAGAAGAACCGACTTCGAGTTCTGGAGGGAGCTGGGTATAAGGCTTGGTCAAGGTGAGTATTGGCCTTGGAGGACGCTTGAGGAGGCGAATGCATATAGGATAAGCCCCTTAGGATACAAAGATTACGATGAGTTTGTTGAGAAGGTGAGGCTTCACGTTGAGCCTGCAAAGTTTAGGAAGTATGTAGAAAAAGGCTTCGGGACACCGACCGGTAAGGTTGAGCTTTACTCCACCATATTAGAGAAGCTGGGTTATGATCCGCTGCCCACTTACAAGGAGCCTCCTGAAAGCCCCTTCTCTAAACCAGTCCTCGCAAAGCAGTACCCCTTCATCTTAACCACTGGTACCATCATGCCTTACCACCACTCAGAAGGTAGGCAGCTGAAGACTCTAAGAAGGTTGGTTCCTGACCCAGGTGCTGAGATTCATCCCGATGCTGCCGCTAGGCTTGGGATCAAGGAGGGAGAGTGGGTCTACGTTGAAACAAGAAGAGGTAGAGTCAAGGTCAAGGCGAAGCTGAACAGAGGGATAGATAGGAGGGTCGTCTTCTTAGAAAAGGGGTGGTGGTTCCCCGAGGATAAGGCTGAAGAGCCGTACCTACGTGGTGTGTGGAGGTCTAACGCCAATATACTCACGGAAGACGACCCCGACCTCTGTGACCCTCTTTGCGGAGGTTGGATCTACAGAGCGTTGCTCTGCAAGGTGTATAAGGCTGAGGATTAGAGAGGTGAGAGGATGCCTGAGTTTGGGATATTGGTCGATTTCAGTCGATGCATAGGTTGTAGAGCGTGCGAAGCTGCCTGCAAAGAAACAAACGGGACACCTGAGGGGATAAACTGGATTAAGAACATCAGGATCGGGCCTGAGTACGGTATAGATGGTAATCTGACCCTAACGATGGTATCGCTAAACTGTATGCACTGTGGGAAGGCACCTTGCATCGAGGTCTGCCCAGCTAAGGCTATATCAAAGAGACCAGATGGCATAGTGCTAATTGATTCAACTAAGTGCATCGGGTGCAAGCATTGCTTATGGGTCTGTCCCTTTGGTGCTCCGCAGTTCAACCCGGCTGAAGGCAAGATGACGAAGTGTGTGCTTTGCTACCAGAGGGTCGAGCAAGGTAAGCTCCCAGCCTGCGTCGCTACCTGCCACCCCAAAGCGCTCAGATTCGGAACAACAGAGGAACTCTCCACCTACGTAAGAGAGAAAGCGGCTAGAAGGGCTCAGAGGGCGTCATTCTACATAATCGGCCTCAGGTAATGGAGATGAATACTATTCAGACGCACTGCCCTTTCTGCAGCATAGGTTGTGGTTTAAGCATCAGTGTGGATCTATTTGGAAGACCTAAGCAGGTGGAGCCTAGGTGTGACTTTGACCATAATAGGGGTGCACTATGCTCTAGAGGCATACTCTCGTTGGAGTGGATGCGCCATCGAGAGAGGCTGAAGAAGCCACTAATTAGGGAGAAGGATGGTTTTAGGGAAGCGTCGTGGGGTGAAGCGCTTCAGAAGATATCATCCGCCTTCCGCAGTCTCATCGAGAAATACGGGCCAACCTCTATAGCTCTCTACGCTTCAAGCCGGCTATCAAACGAAATCCTTTACCTCTTCCAAAAGCTGGGCTACGAGGTAATTAAAACACCTCACATAGACTTTAACGATAGGCTAGGGGTTGCTTCCGCAAGAGCCGCATACCACCTAAGCCTAGGCTCAAGCAAACCACCGAACCCTCTTGCAGATCTACTGGCTACAAATCTGATTCTTATCCTCGGAGCAGACCCATCTTCCTGCCACCCCGTGTTGATGAAGTACATCTTCGACGCTAAGGATCGAGGCGCGAAGATTGTGGTAATAGACCCGAGGAGGACTCAGACGGCTAGAACAGCCGATCTACACCTACAGATCAAACCCGGTACTGATGTAGCGTTTCTAAACGGGGCTTTGAACCAACTTATCATTAGCGGTTTGATCAACCGAGATTTTATAGCAAAGAAGACTAAGGGCTTTGATTCGGTGCAGGAAGTCGTTTCTAAATATACTCCAGCCAGAGTAGCTGAAATCACGGGTATAAAAGAAGAGCAGCTACGAGCCTTCATAAGGCTCTACGCACAGTCACCTACAGTGATAGTCATCCACTCAAGGGGGTTAGAGCAGCACCCGCAAGGCGTCTCCGCAGTACTTGCTTGCCTAAATCTCGCGCTCGCTACTGGTAAGGTTGGAAAGCAAGGGTGCGGCTTCCTTCCACTGATGGGGCACATCAGCGGGGCAACAGGTCTTCCCAACCCCAACTCTTACGGATTAAAAGAGGGGTATACGATACATGAAATGATAGAGGCCGCATACCGCGATGAAATAAGGGGGATGTACATACTAGCCTCAAACCCAGTAGTTTCATTACCAGACACCAGTTTTGTAAAGGCTGCGCTACAAAAGCTGGATCTACTTGTCGTACAAGACGTTTTTCTCACCGAAACAGCAAAGCTAGCGCACGTGGTCCTACCAGGCTCGACGCTTTACGAATGTGAAGGCACCATTAATGCTTTAGACGGCGGGTGCGTGAAGCTAGTAAGAGCGTTTAATGCACCTAAAGACGCTAAAGAAGATTGGAGAATCGTCTGCCAAGTTGCGAAGAGCCTTGGTGCGAGCCAAGGGTTTGTGTACAGTTCGGTAGAAGATGTCTTCAAAGAGTTGAGATCCTTTTTCGTATCTGAGGAAGGTGAAAAAGAGAGGCTTTATGAAGACCGCTTTGCACACCCAGATGGTCTAGCGGTCTTTTATCCGGTCGAGTATAGTGAGCCGGTTGAGCGTATCTCAAGCGAGTACCCTCTGCTTCTGATAACGTTCAAGACGCCCTATCACTTCTTGACCTCTTCAGAGACCGGAAGAATAGATTTCTTCAAACAGAAGTGTCCAAGACCCTATTTGGAGATACATCCAGCCACCGCTCAGAAGATAGGTATTTCACAAGGTGATAGGGTAGTAGTAAGAAGCAGATGTGGCAAAGTAGAGGCTGTTGCTGAGTTGACCGACACGATAAGGGAGGATTGTGTCGCGATGCCTATGCACTGGTTTAAAGAAGGTTGGGTTAACCTTATCGTCCCAAAGCAGCTTGACCCTACATCAAAGATACCAAACTACAAAGCCATCCCTGTTTCCGTTGAAAGAAAGTGAGGTGTATGCGTTGAAGATTCTTCGCATAGATAAGAGGCGTTGCATCGGCTGTATGGCCTGTGTAGTAATATGCAAACAGCTGAAGTCACACAAGGGGTTGGGGCTCATCTATGTCGAGGAGATTAGTAAAGGCGAGTGGGCACCTACAGTGTGTATGCACTGCCAGCAAGCACCCTGTGTTAACGTATGCCCAGCCGAGGCCATAATTAAACTCCCTGATGGTGTGGTGAAGCGGGCTGAGGAGGCAAAATGCCTCGCCTGCCGCAACTGCTACCTTATCTGCCCCTTCGGCGTGCCGAAGATAGATGAGCAGAGCAAGCTTATGGTGAAATGCGACCTCTGCCCAGAGAGAAGGGCCAAGGGTCTACTTCCATACTGCGCCACAATCTGCCCAACAGGAGCAATACGATACGAAGAAAGCGTAGAGGCGTCGATCGAGAGAAGGATAGAAGCCGCGCAGCGCCTCCTCAGAGCTAAGCCTCTCAAGTAGCTTGCGGTCTAGTGACGGAGGGTGCTGCTCTATCGAGTTTAGCGTTGATTATTCTTCTGCATTCGGGGCAGTACTGAAGCAGCCAGCCCTCTGAGAGTTCGCCGACTATTGATGTTAGTTCTTGCATCCTAGCTTCTGAGGCAAACGCCCTACCACAGTTTTTACATAACCGCTGCGGCTCCATAGGCTCGTAGGAGAGGTAAAGGTTTACCGGTATAGCGATCCAACGTAAGAAGAAGTGGAAGAATTTTGTGAATGGAAAGACCGCTAGCGTAGTATAGGCCGCGACCAAGTGGAGGATTTTAAAGCACTCTAGTTCCCAAGCGGTCCACCCAGCGATTTGATAAAGTTCCTGTAACACAATAGCGGCTATAAGTCCAGATGCCAGAATAATGGTTATGAGGATAATGGGTAATAGGTTGTATCTATCAAGCTCCTCAGGCGCCTCACTGCGGTAGACCCTTCTTAGGGCAGCTATCACTACACCCGCTAAGATCACTCCTAAGAAGAGATAGTGGTAGACCCATGTTGTAGGATTTAATGCGCTTATGAAGAGGTCCCATTCCGAGTAACCAAACATCAGCGGGAAAGCGTGAAAGAAAACAAAGACAACGCCTCCGAGGAATATGAAAAAGTGCATAAACCACCTTAAAGGCTCTCTTCTGACAATAAAGAACTGTAGGGCGATATTGGTTATGAGTGTGCGGAAGAATTCTGTCACAACTCTATATCCTAACGGGGAAACTCTACCAATCTTCTTCAGCATATAGGCTGTTGGTCTTCTCATCGCCCATTTTAGCCATATCTGATAGACAAAGCCGATGATGAAAATGGTGATACCTCCCCAACGCGCTATCAAAACGTAATTCGTGTTAAGGAATTCAAGCAGTTGCTCAGTCAACACCTCTTACAAACCGCAAAAGGTTAAAAAGCTTTACTTTCCATGGGAAAAGCCGGTATGGTGCTATTTGGTGAGGTTGCAGCTCCACCACTTCTGCTTTTCCACGTCATATTCTTTGTGTTAGGCGCCGTAGTTTGGTTTGCTGGGTTTGTGATGATGTTCACAACGTTCAAGCAGAAACGGCTCCAAGAGTTAGCACCGAAGGTGAACAAGGTTCTCTTCTTAGGCGGGTTATTACTCGCTCTTGGTTTCGTGGCTGGTAGTCTTCTTTACCCAGCTATGCGGGCAGAAATAATAGGTGGCGCGCTCGGTTTCCACGCAACCCAACCATTCTACTCACTACTCTTCGCGATTAAACAATGGGTAGCAGCGATCGGAGCCCTTGCTGTAGTGGGCAGCATAGCATTCAACTCTGGAAGTAAAAGATGCGCTTTGATCGCGCTTCTCCTATGCATTGTCGTATTGATCACGATCGTTGTAGATACGATACTCGCGATCATTCTCACCACAACAAGCGCCCTCTAATAAATGGGCTGCTTAAGTTGATGATGTAACCAAGGGGATCGTAGGGAAGTTCGTTATAGGTGTTATCACGTTAGTAGGCCTATTTGTAGACTTTTACCCTAGTGTCATTGAAGGCCTGCTGCCCAGAGATCGGGTCAGTATACTCTTCACCTACTGGGATGAGTTTATTTGCATTCACACCTACCCCCTTTGCATAGCGGTTGAATGCCCAGTGGCCAAAGTGTGCGGGTAAGCCCACCACACCAGGCTTGAGCCCCTCAACCACAAAGACTCTCACTTTGGTCTTCCCAGATGGTGATTCGACCCAGACTTCATCACCATCCTTTATGTTCCTTCTTTCTGCGTCAATGCTGCTGATGATTAGACGTGGCTCTTCGAGTCCTGGTACGCCTAGGCCGTATAGCTCCATAAGCCACGGGTTCTGAGCCGTGCGTGAGAGGGTGTGTTCAACGACCTTATAGGTTATTAGACGTAGATCAAAACTTGGGTCGCTATTATGTCCAGATGGCTCCACATAGATAGGTAGTGGCTGGTAGTATCGGTAGTTCTTCCACTCCAACCCAAGGCGCTCTACTTCCCTTTTTAGAGCGTCTCCAGCTTCCTTTATCGTCTCTGAGTAGAGGTGGATCCTGTAGACTCTCCCATTCTGCCTATATCTCACATACCTTTGAAGCGGCTTAAGTGCCTCTGCTTTCACACCATTCTTCTTAAACCATTCGAGATCGTATTCGTCCCCGTAAAGGGAGCGGCAGAGCCTATCTAAGATCTCCTCGTTGGTGTACTTCTCGTTTAGGTTGAGTTTATATTTGCCTCTTAAACCAAGGCGACGATTAAGGTGATCGTTAAAGCCCCCTTCTCCGTAGAGGAAGCCGACTTTCTCAGCTATATCTATCAATATGTCGACTATGTGTCTTGTGTTGTAGAGGGGCTCTACTACCGGTTGTCTAAGAGCATGACCTCTGTGAGTAGGTGTATGAATAGGTACAAGGTCAAAGCGCTCCAGATAAGTCCTGTCAGGTAAGACTACATCCGCCATCTCAGCCGTTTCACTCATGAAGCAATCTACAGTGAATAGGAACGGCACCTTCTTGAATGCCTCGATCTGCAGCTCCTCACCCGGTGTCTGCAAGACTGGGTTGGCGTAGTAGATCATCATCGCCTCAACCCTATAGGGGAGGAGATAGCGCTCTGGTTGAAGTATGCTAAGCGACACCTGCTGTCTTACCCCGTAGTAAGCGAGCGGGTAGAAGCTGTCTTTAAGATCGAACCTCTCCGGCGGAAATCTTACGTTATAAGGCGGGGTCTTTAGCATACCACTTATATCGTCTCCTTCTCCTACATTCATCATCGATAACCCCCCCACCGCGTCGATGTTCCCAACCAATACGTTGAGAAGGAGTATCGCCCTTGAATAGAGAGCTCCGTGCTGATGCGCGCAAACACCCCTGTAAAATTCTGCCGCAACCGGTCTATAAGGTATTGTATGCCCTTCTAGCAGCATCGTGCTACCTATCTGTGCTCTTCTACCGAACTCTTCAGCCAAGTCAACTATCCTATCAGCAGGCACCCCTGTAATCCGAGCCGCCTCCTCAGGCGTATAACGCTCAACGACCTCACATAGTAGCTGGAAAGCAGGCTTACACTCCTTACCATCAATAAGGTAACTACCGGTTAGAGCGGGTTCAACACCTTCAGAATCCCAAGGAACGGCTCTAGACCCCTTCTTATCCCAGATGAGGGGCTTACCACCTCTTCTCAAAAAGTAGCCGCTGCTCACATCCACAAGATAGGGTCCGTTAGTCGCGTTCTTGATGAAATCGTAATCCACAAGCCCCTTCTGGATCAAAACGTTTATCATAGCCAATGCGAGGGCGGCGTCCGTACCCGGGTTTATGCGTATCCACTCATCGGCGACAGCGGCGGAGTTGGAGAGCCTCGGTTCTATCACAATAAGCTTCATACCTCTCTCTCTAGCATCAGCAATGTGCCTCGCATACCAGAGAAAGAGACTGTTGGACTCAGCAGCTGCTCCGGTACCAAAGAGTAGCAGAAGGTTACAGTTATCTACATCTACTCTATGTCTTGACGCACCCCAAGTAAGGGCGTCAGCCACATCGAGCGCAGCCTCGCCGAGGCTACCTCTACCAATATCGTTGACTGAGCCGAAGGCTGACATGAACGCGGCGGTAAACTCGGGGATCTGGTTTTCGCCGTGCAGTAGAACAAAGGCATTCGGTTTTCTTCTTCTGATCTCTCTTAGATTTGAAGCAATTAGTTCTATCGCCTCGTCCCAGCTGATTTCGACCCACGCCGGGTCTTCTCCTCTCCCCTTCTTGGGATTCGTCCTCTTCAAAGGTGCTTTAATGCGATAGGGGTCGTAGAGTGTCATGATGCCGCAGTTTCCCTTAGGGCAGAGCCCTCCTTCGTTAATCGGATGGTTAGGGTTACCCTCGATCTTCACAAGCCTTCCATTGACTCGCCTCGCTAAAATACCACAACTCACTGTGCACATTAGGTCCACAGAAGGTATCCTCACATCCTCGATATTACTGGGGCTACTTTCTTTTTTCTCAACCGACACCGCAAGTAGTTGACTTGGCTCAAGGTTGGATAGCACGCTCCCTAAAGCTATAATACCTCCTGTTCCTGCGACGATCTTAGCGAAATCTCTTCTTGTAATCTTCTCTTCGCCCATCTACTCCACCTCCGCTATAGTTGGGGCATGGATAACCGTCTCTTCTTCCTCTACGGGTAGAAACTTGATAACCAAGGTGAAAAGAAGGGCAGCCCCTCCATATATACCAGCCATCACCGACCACTCAACCCACGTTGGAGCATACGAACCTAAAGGATACTCAGCCCAACCAAACCACTCGTGGGTGAAGAGTGTCCCAGCCATTAAAAGATTCCACCTCTTCAGCCATATACCTACTAAGATTAGCAAAGAAGTAAGAGTAAGCACCCTTGTAGATCTTCTATATTTGGGGAAGGCGAGGATCACAAATGGTATCAGCGCACCCGCAATTATTTCAAACCAGAAGAGCGGCGCATTTGAACCCACCAGCAAGAAGAGTAAGGGTCTCATGTCAGTAGGTTCGTGGGCGTATGCTACGGTAAGCACCTCTATCATGAGGAAGAAGATGTCTATCGGTATCATCATAAAGAGGAGCCGCGCAAGATCTGAGAGAGTGTCTTGCTCGATCTTAAAACCAGCGAACCTCTTGACGACTATGCATGCGAAGATAAGAAGCGCAACACCAGATACTAAGGCTGAGGAAAGGAAGATTGGCGCCATCAGCGGGCTGAGCCAGAAGGGCCGCGACTTCATTAAGCCGAAGATCCAACCGGTCACAGAGTGGACTGAGACCGCTAAGGGAAGGCCTACTAGGGAAAGCACTCTCAGAATCTGTTCATCCTTATGCTTAGAGTATTCTGAAAGGTCGTCAAAGCCTAGTGTCAACCACCTTCTCTTCTTTGCTAGCCTCCTTCTCATCGAGAACCAGCCTTCCAGTGTTAGCAGAATTATGTATAGGGTGAGTGTGAGAAGGACGTAGAAGAGGGGGGACCTGAGGTTTGGTGTTGGATAAGCGACGTGGAGCAATCTATCGGGTCTTCCCAGATCTGCGGCTATGAAGATGGGCGGGAGGAGGATTATGATGAGCGCTAGAAGTGTCGCGAGCGTAGAAACGGATTTGTATTTTTCTACGTTGAATATGTGAGCTGATGCGGCTATAATGAAGCCTCCTGCGCTTGCACCTATTAAGAAGATGTAGTTTGTTACGTAGAGACCCCAGACTGCACCGCCCATTGACGGAACCTGTAGCCCTGTCCACCAATGCCCCTCCAGTAGCGTTCGACTAAACCCAAAAACCCCGATAAGTATCAGAAGTGCAAGAAATGCTATCCAAGCAGCTAACCGTTGTGTGATTTTCACCCCCCAAATTTCGAGTCTCAAGCAGACCACCTAAAACAAATAGTAAACAGAGGGCTCGTTTCCAAGATCCTCTAACGCCCTCTGCCACCTTCTTTTCGCCAGCATCCTAGAAACATTGCTGGTGGGATCATCAAGGTCGCCGAAATGCAAAGCCTTTACCGGGCACGTGATAACACAGGCTGGTGTCGCATCTCTATCCACCCCGGGCTTAAGACCATTCTTCACGCCGAACCATATGCGATGGGCGCAAAAGGTGCATTTTTCCACAACACCAACAAACCGGTATTGTAAGGTAGGGATATCTCTTCTTGCAACATTTGGATTAAGGTTAGGTGGGATAGCATCACCCACATACTCTGTGACCCCACCTTTACCATACAAATCCCTGCCCTCTACTTCCCAGTCAAAGTACTGATTCTTCTTCGGCTCCTTCCAGTTGAAGGAGTTCACATTATACGGGCAGGCAACTACACAGTATCTGCAACCGATGCATTTCGAGTAGTTGGTAAGAACGAGTCCATCGGCCTCGTTCTTATGTCTAGCCTGAGTTGGGCACGCTTCTACACAAGAGGGGTGTTGGCAGTGCATACAAGGTCTAGACAGAAACCTCCTCGTAACATTAGGGTACTTCCCTACCTCTTTTCTGAACGCATACATCCAAAACATGCCGCTGCCTGTGTTGTTTTCTGCTTTGCATGCAGCCATGCAGGATCTGCACCCGATGCATCTCCGCAGATCTATAACCATCGCCCAGTGAACCAAGGAGCTCCACTAACTGTTACCTTTGCAGAATCTTTATAAAAGGTTTAAATACCGTACACCTATGCTCTTTGTCTAATTATTGAGGTTTTTCTCGATGAGGTAAGAACTTCGCCATTAACAGCTCATCAACATACTTGTTGTTGATCTTAAACTGCTTTTTCCTAACACCCTCGACCACAAAACCGAACTTTTGGTATAACCTAATTGCGGCGTTATTGGTTGAGAAGACGCTGAGCCAAACCTTCTCTACCCCTTTCTTTTCTGCGCGGCTGAGCATCTCCTTCATAAGGGCTTTGCCTACACCAAGCCCTCTAAACTCCTTTATGACCGCAAGACCGAGTTCTGCGGTGTGGCTGTTCTTCTTAAATTCTCCAATCTTCACCTCACCTACGCCAACAACCTTGCCGTCGACCTCAGCTACCAGTATCAAGGTTTTACCGCCGGATTTGGCACTAAGGATGTGGCGCTTCTCTAATCGCATATCGTACTCTCCTTTATCTAATAGAAGGAGGTTTTCTTCCGAAGCTACTTCACTCAATACACTTAGTATAGCTTCCGCGTCCTCAAGCCTCGCCTCTCTTATAATGAGCGAGCGGCTATCTTTGAGTTTGTGCTCCAAGTTAAGTGGGTTAAAGCCTTCTTTAAACATTAAAGTTTACCTATTTACCATTCTAAGTAGCGATAACAGAGTAGAGAGGTTTAAATCCTATTTTGACCCACATCAGAATGATGAGTCAGCATGTGGTTAAGGGTTAAGCGGATGGGTGTAGTGAAGCCTAAAACGTTTGGCGACGAGGCAGAGGCTGAGATCGAGATATCTGAAGATGCTCGTGCTGTAGTCGATTCGCTCAAAGGTTACTCACATCTAATCATCGTAACCCACTCAAATAGCGATAATACGGTGAAAACTTACGTTGGTAAAGTTATCAGCTACGGAGACGGTGTGATTAATGTAAAGATGGGTTTGAAAGATAGTGTAGATGTTATACATATTCAGCCATACGATGCGTTCAAAGACTGCATCTATAGTGCATTAGTCCCCCAGAAATTACTCCATATGCCGAAAAATGAGGCTCTTAAGGTGTTGCTGAAGGCTGGTGAGAGCTTCCATGGCGAGCTGTGCGCTGGGGTAGCAATAGGTGTTAGAATGCTCTATCGAGCCTTGGTCGAGCTAGGCTGTGAACCGAGGGATAAAGAGCTGAAGGCTGTGGTTGCTGTGAAGGCTTGTGTGGCTGACGGTATTCAAGCTGCAATGGGTGCTACTAATAAGAGGTTCCACGCTTTAGAGCAGATAGAAGGTAACGCAACCTTTACCTACCGAGGTAAAGCAGTTAAAATTAGACTCTCGGAATCACCAAGATTCCACGACGCTAAGGAGGTTATCTTGGCAAAAGAAGAGGATGTTATAGGCGAGGTCACTGTGCTTCCTTCTTCTGAACCAAAGCCTTAACTATGTTTACCAGCTCTTCTCCTCTTAACTTCAGATTGATTAATGGGATGTTTTGATCTTTTAGCTGAGTTACGTTTTCGCTTATCACTCCAGTCACGGCTAAAATGGGGGGCTCGGTGCCTACGAGAAGACTATTTAGATCCTCAGTATCTTTCGCTGTTAAGATCTTGTAGACATCTGTCCTCTTCGCTACAAGGGAGTGAAAGCCCTCTATGAATATGATATCTAGATCCTCATTTTTCAAACACCCTAGTATACTGTCTAAATTACCATAATACGTTTTAGTTCTTTTGATCAAAGCCAGCTCGTCTGGTGATGCGCTTAGGACGACCTTTGCACCAGCCCTTGCGAACCGCCACGTATCCTTACCAGTAGTATCTATCGTTACACCTTCTTCGTGTATGTGCTTCACAGCACCGATTTTAAAGCCCATCCCCGCAAGTCGAGAGATAAGGTACTCCATCGTCCAAGTTTTACCCGACTTCTTACGGCCCACAATAGCAACCACTACGGCCAACTTAACACCCGCCCTCTACAACCTACCTTAAGTACCTTCTAAACCTTACGCAGTAAAGGGCTTCCCTTTTGTCTGTTTAATCGCATACAGTCTTCTAGCTACGGTACCTACTAATGTATGGCCAACTATAACTATAAGAATAATAGCGCCGTGTGAGCATTTGAGCCGAACCTCTCCTACACAGTAATCATCTGTCTAATCCTTTGCATACTTTCCTTGACGTTTGCTAATCAAAAGGATGCGCAACTGCTAATTTAACTATTAAGACCGATAAGGTAATATACCGATTATCCAATAAGGTAGGTGCAAGTTGAGCATTAAACATCTGGATCAAGAGAAGCGAAGGGAGTTCATAGCCTATATGCGAAAGGAGTCTATAGATCTACCTGATTATGAGGTTGTAGATGTGCCTAAACCAAAACTATACAAGGAGTTCTTTCCCTGGGACAAGCCGCCACTAACGGTCTTCGACGGCATACTTCTCCCACTTAAGACGCCTGAGAAGATTTGGATAACGGACACAACTTTTAGGGATGGGCAGCAAGCACGTGAACCATATTCTGTTAAGCAGATCGTAGACCTATACACACTGCTCCACGAGCTCGGCGGCCCAGAGGGAAAGATCCTTCAGTCAGAATTCTTCTTATACTCCAAGAAGGATAGGGAAGCTGTCGAAGCTTGCAGAAACCTCGGCTATGATTATCCGCTCATAGTAGGTTGGATGAGGCCTACCTACGAAGATCTGATTCTTGTAAAAGGAAGTAAAGTTGAGGAGTGCGGTATGGTTACGCCTGTAAGCGATTACCATATCTTCTATAAATTCCCTGGACTCGGGCGGCAGAAGGTGATTTCGAAGTATCTTGAGGTGGTTGAGGAGGTCTTTAAGCTCGGCATAGTGCCTCGTGTGCATCTAGAAGACTCTACTAGAGCAGACATATTTGGTGTAGTTGTCCCATTTATTAGAAAACTTATGAAACTCTCACGTAAATACGGGCTTCCGTTTAGGGTAAGGGTCTGTGATACCTTAGGTATAGGATTACCTTGGGATGGTGCGGCCCTGCCTAGAAGTGTTCCGAAGCTCATCTGGGTCTTAAATAACATATGTGATGTTCCATCGGAGCAACTGGAGTTTCATGGGCATAACGACTTCCATATGGGTGTTGCGAACTCTGTCTCCGCTTGGCTCTATGGTGCATCATTAGTAAACTGCACCCTTCTTGGTATAGGTGAGAGGGCTGGGAATGTGCCACTGGAGGCTATGGTCTTCATGTATGCTAACATCAAAGGAGATTTGGATGGTATGGATACGAAGGTGATAACGAAGATCGCCCAATACTATGAGGAGGAGATCGGTTACAGCATCCCACCATACTATCCAATCGTAGGTGAAAACTTCAACGTAACTTGGGCTGGGATACACGCTGATGGTCTCCTCAAGAACATAGAAATGTACCTACCGTTTGACACAGAGAAGCTCTTAGATCGACCGCCGGGCGTGGCTGTCTCTGAATACTCTGGTCTAGCTGGCGTTGTGTTTTGGATAAACCACTACTTTAAGCTCACCGGCGAAAACAAGGTTACGAAATCTACACCGGGTGTGGTTGAGATACATGATGAGATCAAGGCGATGTATGACGAAGGCAGACTTACGAGGATTGGCAACGAGGAGATGCTTGCGCTGGTTAAGAAGCATATGCCTTGGTTGCTCGAGAAGGCTAACAATAGGGTTAAAGTCAAGATGAAATAAAGATCATCTCTATCCAAGCACCTAATAAAAGAAGGGCAGCTATAGCAATTATAGTGTAAGCAAGGTTACGTATCTCATATTTTAGAATCTTAGATTTGATCGCCAAGATCAGATATAGGTTCTGTGTTACCGAAGCCGCGTAGGCTGCGAACTCGAGCCAGAAGAATGGTAAGATGGTGGTGGTTAAGAAGAGTGTAATACCGGAGACATTATTTACTACGCCGGATGCTGAGAAGACTAGGCCTGTGTTGTAGAGCACGTATGGTCCTAAGATGAGCCCTAAGCCCGGTATCAGCATTAGTAGAGCTATCCTTATGTTGTTGCTGAAGATGTCCATGGCGTTTGGGTTAGCTGGTACGATCTTCTTCACATCTTCTAGTATTCTTTCTGCTTCGCTTCTCTCTACGGTTGTCGCTGAGCCGAGTGCTGTGAACCCTATTAGAATGAGGAGGACGATTAGGAAGGTGCGACGCCGACTCAACGTGAGCAGAGAGCTGTAGGGTTTATTGTTAAATAAACTTACCTTATGTCTGTTGTAGCATCTTTATGAGTAGTTTGCCGTTTTCCAGCATCCCGAGGTCGTTGTTGAGGTATATGTAGACCTTCTTGGCGTCTGCTTCCTTCACCTTCTTTACGATCTCTTCTAGCTCCCCTCTGCTGTACACGTATGCATACCACTCCTCTCTGCCGTGTAGCCTAAGGTAGATTAGGTCGTTTAGGGTGATGATTTCTCTTGGTAGGGCTGGCGCGTCTACCGAGCAGAAGGAAACCCCGCAAGCTCTAATTTCATCTATTCTGCGCCACCAGCTCTGCTCCCTGAATTCGACGACCGCACGCTCCCCTAGGTTTAGGTTTGTGAAGAAGCCGGTGAGGCGGCTGATGCTTCTTTCATTCGGTTTGAAGTTTGAGGGCATCTGGAAGAGCCAGAACGCTATCCTATCCTCGATAGGCTTGAACGGCTCCTTGAATCTGCTCCACACTTTGAAGGCTTTGTCTGACAGTTTAGTGTAGTGGGTTATCGAGCGGTGCACCTTTATAGAGAAGTCGAAGTCTTTAGGCGCTTTAATCCAAGCTTTGACCCAGCTAGGGGAGGGGAATCGGTAGAAGCTAGCATTAATCTCAACGGTATTGAAACCTTGGCTAACATACCACTCGAATGGTGTCGGCACACCCGGGTTCCAGAAGTAGCTGTAGCCAGATGTGCCTACCCTAAACTTACCCATTCCTCCAATGCAGAAAGGCTCCAGAACCTATTAATCTTTTTAGCAGCAGAATACTAGAGAACCCTAGCTGGTTGTGGCAGGCTTTTTGTAGAGTTTATACCGTTTATGCGTTTCAATTATCTCTATGACCACTGTATCTCCTTCCTTAACATCATTATGCTCAAACCATTTACTCAACCCCTTAGTGAAATAATGTCCAGCAGCTAGATCTCCCTTTTTGTCACTTGCATACCCTGCCGTGATGTATGTCTCTATCTCTCCGACATTCGTTTCTAAAGTGAATGGTATTTTGTAGCCTGGGAAGAGCGGCCTAAACTTCTTCGGTATGAGTACAAGTTTATGTTTAGCAGCACCCTTTGACAAAGTGATTTCAATTCTTTGGACTGCTTGAGTGGGCTGTGCTGGAGATAGCGGCTTTCCACTTTCCAGAGCTGAGACTCGCTTTTCAAGCTCTGCAACTCTAAGTTCGAGGGGGTTTGGAACCTTATAATCTATGCTCTTAAGGTAACTTATAAGATTCTCTACATCAATATTATGTTTTTCCAAGATCTTAAGCAGCTCTTTAACTTTTTTAGCCCCACCTAACAGTCTTGCTGACCTCAATAATTCAAATTCTTCCACAGAATAAGCCATTACCCTCCACCTCCAAAGCTGTAATACGTGGCTAAAATGTCCCTACCATCTCTAGTTAGCTCATATTCGCCTTGCACATCTTTGTCCAGCAACCCCTTCCTACACATCTTCTCAAGTATCTGGCTTATCCTTGGTTCGAATGAATGGCTGTAATCTTCATAATCACCTCTGTTAATCTTTCCCTCTCTCAGAAACTTGTCGTGGTCCATCTGCCTTAGATTTACACAGTTATCCCAAAGCTCCTTCATGCTTCTAACTCTACCTTTCTCAGCAACATACTTAAGGATCTGAATGGAGGAGGCTGCCCAATCATAGGATAAACCGGGTATATCGTCGAGCGATTTTGGTGGGTTAAATTCAACGATCTTTTCGAGATCAACTATATCAATTACCGGAATTTTAAATGATCTATCCCAACCCTTGTAGCCTCTACAGACGAGCACAGAATTAATCTGCACGCCCATATTCTTAAAGTATTCCCTAATATATGCTAAGCGTGTAAGTTCGGTTCCAATATCAGCCTTTTCTCCAACCTCAACCTCAATATGAAAATTTAATCCGCCTTCAAGAGAATGGCCGAAGACGGTCGGCACATTGAGGAAGAGTAGATCTAACTCGGTGCCCCATTTCCCCGGCGGAAAGATCTTCGGATAAAAATTTGTGGTTATATTCACATTCCTCAAAACTATAATGCTGTTACGTAACTGCTTAGCGTAGGCTAGGTCACACAGCGAACATAAGGGCAATAGAGAATTCTGAAGAGCAACAGCCACAACCCTCTCATTCCTCCTAGTCCCACCATAAACCTCGAGAACTCTATCCATACGCTCCAAAAACTCAAGAAGATTCGCAGAAGAGATCACATCATCAATAAGTGCCATCGACCAACCCTATGAACTTTGTAAGAATGAGCATATAAAAATAACGTTGTTAACCTGTTCATAGAACTCTAGATCCTAAGAATTGGTTAAGCTAGATCCTAAGAATTGGTTAAGAAGAAACCGTTATATCGCTTTCTTCCAAGCACTAGCAGCCTTTCGTTGATAGAGTTTGGCGCCGCGGGGGGGAT
>Ga0071330_1043126_pt1 | contig 36433 bp, 26 predicted proteins | sample GBScel77sediment_FD_63802 | JGI IMG/M metagenome (GOLD analysis project Ga0071330, IMG submission 63802) | Hot spring sediment microbial communities from Great Boiling Spring, Nevada - Cellulolytic enrichment Sediment 77C v2 (version 2) | ecosystem: Environmental > Aquatic > Thermal springs >...
CAAAACTTGCCTCAAGACCCTCACATCGTAAGCGCTCAAGATTTTCCCTTTCGGGACTTCAACGGGGACGAAATCCTGCCGACCGACATAAACCACCCTTGCCCCTTGGGCTTGGGCAGCCTTTGCGATGCCACTCATCTCGTAGGTGATGCGAGCAGGGTCAAGGGTGTAGTCAAGGACGATGACTTCTTTTGCGCCCGCTTCAAAGCAAAGTCGCACCAACTCACCAACGACTTCGGGGTTTGTAGTGGCTGCCCCTTCTGGCGGTCGGGCGAAAGCGATATTTGGCTTGATTAGCACCCTGTTGCCCTTCTTGACAAATTTGCCCATCCCACCTAAAGCCTTAATCGCTTTCCGAACCAACTCCGCTGGCTTGCCCCTTTCGGCAACGACAACAACAGGTTGCTGCTGCTTTCCTGCTCTCTGCCCCAAAGCGACTTGACCGAGCCCTACCGCAGCCACTCCTAACCCAAGTCGCCTGAGCAATTCGCGACGCTTCATGAGCATCTCCCCCTTCGGCGGGTTTGTTTTCGCCCGTCCATTTCACTTTGACGCAAGTTTTCGGATTTACGAACCCAATTGTTTTGGGGCTATCGCATTGGCAACTTGCTTGAACCGTTCCAGAACTTGTTCGGGCGTTGCCGTTCCAGTCACTCCGATTTGCTGGATTGTGATTGAGGCGACGATGTTGCCGATGGTTGCTGCTTCTACGGGGTGAGCGCCCAAGCAAAGGGCTGGCACGATTCCGCCAGTTACGCTGTCGCCAGCCCCAACGATGTCAATCTCACCTTCAACGGGGACAGCAGGGATGTGGAACGCCCCATCATCGCAAAAGACCAAAATCCCGTGCTCGCCCACAGTGACGAAAACGGGTTTTCGGTTCCGCTCAAAAAGTTCCTTTCCGAACTCAATCGCTTGCTCAAAAATGACACTTCCGAGCCATTCTCCCCGCACTGCTTTGGCGGCTTCATATCGGTTGGGCTTGATGGTGAAGTTGCGAAATTCGCCGATCCGCTCCCTTGAATCGGCGTAAAAAACTTTGTCGGGGTTCGCTGCTGCCAGTTCGCACAACGCTTCTCGGACTTTGTCGGTGATGACACCGAAGTTCCGCTCTTGAACTTGATCGGAAACGACGACGGCGTGAACTTGCGGTAGAAGTTCGCGGATGCTTGCGATAATTCGTTCCTGCAAATCTTCAGGCAACGGTCGTCGGTTTTTGATGTCCAGCCGGTTCAATTCGTGCCATCGCCCATCAGGTTCTTTCATCATCGGCTTGGTGTAAGTTGGGGTCATCAAGTCTGGGCGAATTTCAAGGTGCGACAAATCCACGCCTATTCGCTGTAAGCCACGCCTCAACTCGTAGCCCTCACCGTCGTCTCCAGTAAATCCGACGGCGTAAACTGTCCCGACTTTGAGCGCTTTGAGATTATTGGCGACAGTTCCCGCAGCACCAGGATAGCAACGAACCCTCACGACTTGGAAAGCCTCAAGCCCCGTTTCCAACGAGACCTCGCTCAAAGTTCGGTCGCAGTCAAGATACTTGTCCAGAAAGAAATCGCCGACGAGTGCAACCCGAACCTTTGAGAAGCCACTCAACAACTCTTCCAGCCGTTGCTCCGTCAGCATGCCCTCCACCTCCTCGCCCAAAAGTATTGCACAGGGCTAAATTTATCCATGCCAGCAAATCCGTCGGAATTGGGGTGAGGGATATGAGAGGTTTAGCGCTTCTTTGTCTCACGATTGCGATAACTGGGCTGGCGAAAACCGAAACTCTTAAACCCCGTCGTTCAGAAATTTGCCTCAACGGAATTTGGAGATTTATGCCTGCCATCGGTCCTGCCTTGCTTGAGACCCTTTCCGATGAGAAAGCGTGGGGCTTAATCCGCGTCCCCGGCTGTTTTGCTGGTTGGGGAGTTCCGGGAATTGTCAAGCGAGGGGAGGGAAAAGTTTGGGGCGAGTTCAACGAAAGTGTGGGGCGAGTTTGGTATGAGCGAATTGTTTCAATCCCAAAAGAGTGGGCAGGTGAAGCCATAATTCTGGAGTTTCAACGGCTTGGGACAGATGCACTCGTTTTCGTTAACGGCAAGGAGTGCGGATTGGTGTCCTTCCCCGGCGGCGAAATTGAAATAACCGATTTCGTCCAACCAGGACAAAACGCCACCATTAGGGTTCTCGTGGTTGCAGCGTCGGACGAAAAGCAGGTTGCTGAGATGATTAAGGGCAAAGTCGTCAGCCACAACCTTCAGCGTGGGAGCCAATGGGCTTGTGGAATCACGGGTGAGGTTTTCCTTCGCTCTCGCCCCAAAGGCGCTCACATCAGCGATGTTTTCATCCAAACTTCAGTGCGCCGAAAAGAGTTGAAACTTATCGTTGAACTCGTTGGTGTCGCTCAACAGGGTGAAGCGAACTTTATTGCACGATTACTTAACGAGAAGGGCAAGGAGGAGAGGCAATTCCGCGCTCAAGCGGAACTCAGACCCGCAAGGAAGCAGGTCGTCACCCTTGCTTGGGAGTGGAACAACCCACGCCTTTGGGATTTTCGGCAACCTAATCTTTACACACTCCACCTGCGAGTTTCAGGAGCGGGCATTGACGACGAATACCGGCAAACTTTCGGGTTTCGCGAGTTTTGGATAGAGGGTAAGCATTTCTTCCTGAATGGCAAGGAAATTCGTTTGCGACCCACCCTCTTGCCTGACGAGTGGACAATCTATTCAGGTGCAGTTGAATACATTGACGGTGTTCTGGACGGGTTAATGAGGGTCGGCTTTAATGTGGGCGAGCAGTGGCCTTGGGACAATTACGAACGAGGTCGGATTGACTTCCGCCACCTTTGGGCAGAAAGGGCTGACCGGAAGGGATTCCTCATCATCGGTGCCTTGCCGTCCATGCAGCCTTTCCTCTTTGAAGCGGGCTGGAGGCTCTCTTGGGACGAGAAGCGAAAAGCGGCATGGGAAGAACGGGTTCTGAGGGAACTGAAAAGGTTGCGCAACCATCCGTCTATCGTGATGTGGACAACAACCGCAAACTTGTTCGGGATGCCTCAGGACCAAAACCCGCTTTTGATCGGAAGGCGTGGGCTTAGGAACGATAAGGTCGCTCAAGCAGGCAGAGAAGCGTTAGAAATTGTCAAGAGGCATGATCCAACCCGTCCCATCTTCACTCATCACGGTGCCGATGTCGGTGATTTGCATTCCGTCAACATGTATCTCAACCTGATTCCGCTTCAGGAGCGGGAGGAGTGGTTGAGCGATTGGGTCAGGAACGGAGACCTGCCTTTCATGTGCATTGAATTTGGGACGCCTTTCCATGCCACTTTCTTGAGAGGACGCGATGGTTTCGTCAAAGCCATTCACACTGAACCGTTAGCGACGGAGTTTTGTGCTATCTACTTGGGTACAGATGCTTATTTGTTGGAAACACCCTTGTATCGCAAGAGGCTTGTTGATTCCTTCCGAGGCGGTCAGCAGTATTCAAGTTGGCACGGGGCTCGCGAATTGATGGAACTGCCCTCGTTCCAACTCATACAAGCCCTTTTCATCCGAAACACTTGGCGGAGTTGGAGGACATGGGGCATAACAGGTGGCATGGTGCCTTGGGAGATGGAGACACAACTTTGGAGGCGGAACAGAGCAATCTCAGACCAAACCCTCAAGACTGTCTGGGTGGAGGGAAAGCGAGGCGCCCATTTTGATGAACTGCCTCGTTGGGCTTTCCACTACCTGCAGCCTGAAGGCGGCTTTGAGGTCTTGCCAGGTGGGAAAGCCCTCACTGAGAGTAACGGTGACACTTTGGCTTGGATTGCAGGACCTCCAGACTCCTTCACGAACAAAGACCACCACTTTTTCGCCGGCGAGAAAATTCGCAAGCAAATCGTTCTCATCAATGACTCGCGAGAGAAACAGCCGTTTGAAGCAGTTTGGGCTGTGGAAGTCGGCGGGAAAGTTGTGGTTCGCGGTCAACAAAAAGGGACGCTTGATGTCGCCGAAACAAGGTTTTTGCCCCTTGAGTTTGAGGCACCAACAGTGGCAAGCAATGCCAAAGGAACGAGAGAAGGGATAATTCGTCTATTTGCCCGCATAGGAGAGTCTGTGCACCGAGACGAATTTTCCTTCCGCATCTACCCGAAGGTTCAACGGGTAGGGGCAATTTCTGTCCTCGCTTTTGACCCCGAAGGCGCAACGGTGAAGTTGCTGAACTCGTTAGGGGTGAAGGTTAGGCAATGGGACGGAAAGTTTGAGAAAGCAGTTCTCGTCATTGGGCGGAAGGCTTTGCAGCACAACTCTTTGCCCGGTTCGGTGAAAGAGTTCGTGGCAAAAGGTGGGCGTGTAGTCATCTTGGGGCAAGACCCTGATTGGCTCAGAAGGGCAATGGGGTTCCGGGTGGCAAGGCATGTCAGCCGCCGCGTCTTCATTGTCCCATCTCAAACAAGTCACCCGATTGTCAGCGGACTTGACAACATTGACCTAAGGGATTGGCGAGGAGAAGGAACTCTCGTGCCGAGGTTCTGGGGAGGAGTTGAAGAGTATCCCGGCAGCGACCCTCCATTCGGATGGCATTGGGGAAATCGCGGCAGCGTCACGAGTGCAGCCATTGAAAAGCCTCACCGAAGCGGCTGGACGCCAATTTTGGAATGCGAGTTTGACCTCGCCTACACACCCTTGATGGAACTTCACTACGGTAACGGTCTAGTGATTTGGTGCACTTTGGACTTGGAGGGCAGGACGGACAGTGAACCAATGGCGACGGAATTGACAAGGCGGATTCTACTTTACGCCCAAACAGCAAAAGTTAAGCCGCGTTGGGAAACCTTCTACATAGGTGACGAAAGTGGCGAGAAGTTATTGCGAACTCTTGGAGTTCGTTTCCGACGCGCTCCTGCACTGCCAGACCGTCCTGCTTTGGTTGTCATTGGCGACGGGGCGAAAATGGATGAGGGCGAGTTGAGGAAGTTCCTTCAGCAAGGTGGGCGCCTCTTTTTCCTCCCGCGCAAGGGCTCTGAACTTCCTTTCGGCTTCAGGCAAGAAGTCAAGCCCTTCGGCAGTGCACTTGAAGTCCCGACTTGGGAAGAATGTGCAGGCTTGTCGGTTTCGGATTTGCGGTTGAGAGCCGATGTTGAGATGCCAGTGTTTGTTTCCGCTGGTGAGGGAGAAGTTGCGGCAAACGGTTTGCTTGGGCGGGTGAAGGTTGGCGATGGTGTTGCTTTGTTGGTTTCCGTCACCCCTGACATGCTTCCCGTAAAAGAACGGACATATCTGCGCTTTTCGGTTTGGCGGTTGACGAGAACGATGTGCCAGTTGCTCGCAAATATGGGCGCTTCCTTTGAAACGGACGACCTCAGTTTGGAGTTCGGTTGGCACGAATTGAAAATGCCGATCCCTCCGAGAGAGAAAGAACTTCTGAGAAATAACGATTTCGCCCGAGGTCTGGAAGGATGGTTTGGGGAACAACACGGCACTGCAAGGGCAAAGTTTGAAGTTGTAGACGAAGTGCCAAGCCCATTGAAAGGTCTCGCTCGTTCGGTCCGAATTGAAGTGACCCAAGCAGGTGAAGAGGGATGGCATGTCCAGTTCAATCAACGGAGCATCTCAGTCAAAGCAGGAGTGACTTATGTGCTGAGTTTCTGGGCGAAGGCTCAACGACCGTGCGCAATAACGGTCAACATCCAACAAGCAGGTGAGCCTTACTCTGGGCTGGGTTTGTGGGAAAGCGTGGGGTTAGGCACTGAATGGCGATTGTTCCGCTTCCGCTTCACCCCAACAAAGGACGAAGGAAACGCTCGTTTGAACTTCTCCGATTTGGCTCGGCAAGCCTCAACTTACTGGATCGCTTTCCCATCCTTGACAGTGGCTTCGGAAGGTGACGAAGAGGCTTTTGGCTTCTACCATCCTGACTATTTGGAGTCCCAAGAACTTGGCGATGACCCCTACCGCTACTATCGCTGGTGATGAGAGATGCAAACCCTTGTTGGCGCTCTGTGCTATGCTTTTTTCTGTCAAGTTAGTCGGATCGCTTTCTGTCGGAAGGTGATGGTTTGGCGATGAAGCGGGTTATGGTTTTGTGGGACGGAGCAGCCGATGAACCGCAGGAAGCGTTAGGTAACAAAACACCCCTTGAGGCTGCCGACATCGTCCAACTGCACAGGTTGGCGAAAGAAGGGACATTGGGTTGGACGAGAACAATTTTGGAAGGACTTCCAGTTCAACCCGAAGTGGCGGCTATGGAAACTTTTGGATACGACAGCCAGTTGTTTTACACAGGTCGCGGCGCCTTCAGGGCACTGGGCGCTGATGTCCCGCTTGGGTTGCGCGATGTCGCTTTCACCCTCGCCTTCCTCGCTACCGACGGAGAGAAAATCACCGAGACAGAAGTTGAATTGAGCCACGATGAGTTGCGTGCATTGATGGAACTTTTGCAGGAGAAGTTGGGCGATAACCGTTTTAGGTTTGTGCCCTTGAAGGCTCAAAGGCATGTTTTGCTCTGGCACGAAGGCTTTTCGCAACTCCATTGCGAGCCACCTGACGAATTGAAAGGAGAACCCATCACCCAACATTTGCCTAAAGGCGACAACGAAGGGGTCATTCAACAACTCATTTACGATGCCCTTGAACTCCTTGAAAAGCACGAAATCAACCGCAAACGGGTTGACGAGGGTAAGCCCCCTGCAAACTTGATTTGGCTTTACGAACCGGGAGTGATGCCAAAGTTGCCGTCGTTGAGGTTAGTTGCCGGCATGATTCGCGCCGATGCTGTCACCGACCATATACCGATGCGAGGTCTTTGCATCGCTGCTGGCATCCGACCCCATCGCCCACCAACCGTTGACCTTGACAATCTCAGCGAAGGGTATGAGCGGCTTGCCAATTTTGTAAACGACCTAATTCCCGACACTGACCTTTTGATCGTCCACATCCGTGAGGCTGATAAAGCATCTCACAGCCGCGATCCCGAACTGAAAGTTTTTACCCTGCAACGCTTTGCAGAAATCTTCCTCCCTCGCCTGCTTGATGCGGTTCAGGTATATGACGATGTTCGGGTGCTGCTCATTTGCACCCACAAAAGCAACTCCGCAACGGGAAAACATGTTCAGGGCGAAGTGCCGTTTTTGTTTCTGCCACGAAAAGGCGCAAGTAAGGCGGATGAGTTTCACGAAGAGGCGGCGAAAACTGTTGGCGTTAAAGTTGACCGAGCCTGCGAGTTGGCTCGTTGGCTCCTTGACATTCAAACACCGATTTCGTTGTGCTGAGTGCGAGGTGCTGGGTACTGATGCTGGTTTGGTCTTTCAAACCGCTCTGACCAATCTGACAGCCGCCACCAAGGCGCTGAGGAAACTCAGACCGATACCCATCAGAAAGACTTGACTGACGAACTCGCCGTCCAACTTGATTTCCTGCAGCAAAACCCTCCAATCAATCCAGTCGCTACCGAGACCCGTTAAGTAAGGCGCTGAGTGCGAAGTGCTGGGTGCTATGACCAAAAACAACTTCGTCAAAGCCAGAACCGAAATCGCCCCCAGAATGCCGTAGAGCAAACCTTCAACGACCAAAGGACCTCTGACCGTCCAAACGGTTGCGCCCACAAGTTGCATGATTCGGATTTCGTTCCTTCGCCCGTAAACGCTCACCCGTAGGGCGTTGAAGATTAGGATGAAAGCGATGACAGCCAGAAGCAGCGAGAGGACATGGTTTCGCCATCGGATACTCTTGACCATTTGCACATACCTTTTGACGGCAACTGCTGGAAAGGTCACTTCATCAACTGTGGGCAACTTTTTGATTTTCGCTGCACACTGCGCCGCTTCTTGTGGCGAGCGGCATGTCACTTCCAGAGCATGAGGGAGTGGGTTGTGACCGACCAAATCCCGTAGTGGCACGGCATTGCCGAACATCTGTTGCAACTTCTTCAAGCCCTCGTCCTTGTGGACGAACCTGACCTGAACGACTTCGGGTAACTTTTGCACTTGCTCCGCTAATTCACTGGCTGCTTTTTCATCCGCTTCTGGCTTGAGGAAGACGCAAATCCGCTCAAGTTTTTGCCCTTCCCAAATCAGCAACCTCTCCCAAGCCTTCGCTTCAAGGGCAAACAAAACCCAGACGCCAATGGTGACGGCGACTGTAGTAACGGTCGCAGCAGTAACTAAGCCGTGCCGCCGCAAGTTCACTAACGCCTCTTCAAGGAAGAAGGCAAGCAAACTAAGCCAACTCACGACGGAACACTCCCTTAAGTTCGTCGCGGACAATGCGACCAGCAGAAAGTTCAACCACACGCTTCCTGTAGGCGTCAACAATCGTCTTGTCGTGGGTTGCCATGATAACGGTAGTCCCTTGACGGTTGATGCGCAAGAGAAGGTCAACGATTTCAAGGGACGATGTTGGGTCTAAGTTGCCCGTCGGTTCGTCAGCGAGCAAAAGCAGCGGCTTGACAACGAGAGCCCTCGCCAAAGCGACCTTTTGCTTTTCGCCTCCTGACAATTCAGCAGGGAAAGATTTCGCCTTGTGCAACATCCCGACCGTTTCAAGGGCTTTCGGCACTTCGCGAGCAATTTCGCCTGAAGATGCGCCTGTAACTCGCAAGGCGAATGCCACATTCTCCCAAACGGTTCTGTCAGGAAGGAGCAAAATGTCCTGAAAGACCGTCCCGATGAGCCGGCGAAGGTAAGGAACTTGGGACGGTTTCAGTTTGGTCACATCTTTGCCAGCCACGATAACCGTCCCTTCTGTGGGCGTGATTTCGCGCGTGAGCAATTTCAGGAGTGTGCTTTTGCCTGCGCCTGTCGGACCGACCAGAAACACAAACTCGCTCTTCTCAACTGTCAGGTTGACATTTTGAAGGGCAACCACGCCGCTTTCGTAGCGAACGGTGACATCTCTTAGCAAGACCATAACGCATCACCCGTTTCTTTCCCCTTGTTCCATGTCCCGTGTCACCTATTCCTTTCAACCTGCCCCTCGCCTTCCCTGAGCCATAAACATTTTGACGCTTTTTGCCCCTCAAACTCCGCTCAATTTGCGGACGCGGTTGACCAACTTGCCTAACTGTGGGCTTTCAATCTCAACGATGTCGCCATCCCGCAACGCCGCTTCAGGTGGGGGCATTATCCCCGTCCCTGTTGTCAAGACCGTGCCAATGGGAATTGGGTTATCGCGGCGAAGGAAGGCGATCAACTCTTCGTATCGTCGGCTCAGTTGTGCAGTGCTGGCTTCACCTTCAAAGACAACTTTGCCGTCCCTGACAACTCGGCAGCGGACAACGATTGAGTAAGGATCAGCAATCTGCTCAGCCGTCACCAACATCGGACCGAAAGAGCAACAGCCAGCGTAAATTTTTGACTGGGGCAGGTAAAGCGGATTAGCCCGTTCAATGTCCCAAGCACTCACATCGTTGCAAAGGGTGAAAGCAACAGGTCGGTTATCCGAACCGATGACAACTGCAACTTCTGCCTCAACTGCAGTGAAATCGGAATCGCTTCTTATGCCGATTTCCCCAAAGGGCAAGGCGCAACGGGGAAGCGTCGCTTTGAAAAAGAGTTCGGGTCGGTCGCTGAAGTAAACTCGGGTGTAAATGTCCGTCTGGCTGTCCAAATCGCGCTCTTCAGCGCTCCGCTTGTAAGTGACGCCAGCGCCCCAAACTTCGGCGGCGTCAATGGGCAAAAGCAGGTGCGGCTTGTCGGGTGAAGGCGGATTTTGCAGGGAGTTGAAGTCAACTGTTTGAGCGCCGCGTCCCCTCGCTTCATCAAGGGCTTCCTTTGCTTTTGCCTCAAAACTTTTGCCTTCAGCAATGGCTCGCTCAAGGAGAGCCAAGGTCGTTGGTACAACTTCCGTGATGTCCACAACCGTTTCGCCTTCAACCACACCGACTCGCTTTCCGAGTTCTGGGACGAAAAACTGGACCAACCTCATCTTCGCAAACCCTCCTTGAAGTCTGCTTGGTGAGAAACTCAGCCCCATCAACTGCCCGAATTGGGCAAAAGTTGAACTTTCAAGGATTTTGCCTCCCGCATTAACTTGACTGCCTCACCAAAACCTTCAAGCCCCAACTGGTGGGTCGTCAGCACATCAACTTTGACCCGCCCGCTCACCAGCAAATTCAGCGCTTGAGGCATCTCTTTGCCGAGCGAAAAACTGCCAACGATGGTGATTTCCTTCCGGTAAATGGCGAACGGCGAGAAATTGACGGTTGCCTCGGTAGGGCAAACACCAAACTGCAAAAACCTTCCTCCTGCCCTGACAACTTTTAAGCCGAGTTCAACTGCCTTCGGGTTGCCGCTTGCCTCAACCACGAGAGCGAACCCGTTAGGAGCAATGTCTTTGTGTGAACTGGCAAATTCGTCTGGCTGTAAAGTCACAGACGCGCCCATTTGCTTCGCTACCGAAAGGCGCTCCTTTGAAAGGTCAACGGCAACGACTTCGCTTGCCCCGTGAACGAGCAAAAGTTGCACGAACAGCAAACCAATCGGACCGCAACCGATGACCAGTGCTTTTTCACCTGACTTAACGCCGACCTTGTTCAAACCGTGCAAGCAGCATGAAAGCGGTTCTGCCCACGCTGCCTGCAAAGGTGTCAGCCCTTCAGCCTTGTAGACATTGGTCTCCTTCACTGCAACGAATTGGGCAAAGCCGCCGGGAATGTGGACACCATATGCTTGCAGGTTTTCGCACAAGTGTTCGTTTCCCTCGCGGCAGAAGTCGCACAGAAGGCATGGCTTGTTCGGATGGACAGCGACGAAATCACCTACCTTGACAGACCTGACTTTCCTGCCAACTTCCACAACTTCGCCGGCAAACTCATGCCCAGGGATGAGGGGCAAGTTGGACGGGAAATCGCCATCAAAGATGTGCAAGTCTGTGCCGCAAACACCGCAAGCGGAGACAGAGACGATGACCTCATCATCTTGCGGTGTAGGGTCAGGAACATCGGTGACCTGCCATTGGTGCGGTCTCTCAATAACCACAGCCCGCATAGCCCATCACCTGAGGGAGTAATGCGTAAAGCGTAATGCGTAATAACGGCTGTCTGTGCTCCTTACGCATTACGAATTACGCATTACGCTTCACAGCACTAACTCCGTCGTGACGATTTGCCATGCCTTGGCGGAGATTTGAACCGAGCCGTCCTTCCCAACCCGCAATTTTCGCTTCCGCTCTTCGTTCAAGTTTGTCAAGTGGGCTTCTTTAGGCGGACACCACAGGCATATGCTCCCTTTGGTTTCACCACCTTGACCGGTGTCGCGAGTGTTGTAGAAGCGGACAATGAGGCTGTCTCGGTCTTCCGCGCGCTTGACAGCAGTGACAAAGAAGTCAGCAGGTTCAACCCGAAGGAAGGAGCAAGAGACGGGCAATGTCGCTTCAGCGGGATGCTTCTGGTCTTTGCGCCTTGCTGGGAAAATCCTCATCGGGACATTGTGTTCGTGGGCGAGCCTCATTACTCCGGACTCTCTCCAGTCCCGCTTGTGGACGGCGACGGCGTAGCGGAAAGTATGAGTGCCGAGGCATTGGGCATCGGGTGTTGCAATTTGTGGACCTGCGTGACCAGGTCTCGTCTTGAAATCGCCCCTGCTGAGCCAACCGATGCACCTGAGCAAGGTCAAGCAAATAGTCACGCCCTTTGAGTCCTTGCGGACTTCGTATTCGGGCAAACCTTCGCTTATCACCGTCACGCCAAAAGCACCATCGTCCACGCTGACGAAACTATCCATGTGGTTCGTGGGTTGGGGCGGTTGAGCCCAGTTCTTGCCCTCAGGCAAATTCAGGGAGCGCTCAATGACATGGAAATGCTCTTCAACCTTCGCTACATCGGTTTGGATGTCCGTCGGGAACAAAGCACGCAACCTGTGGTCTTTTGCGTTGTTGGTGACGGTGACTTCAAAATCAACGCGGGGAACGCCGCTGTTGAGGGAAACTTTGACTTGAACTGGACAGCGAACCATCCGTTTTGAACGACCTTTTCGGTCGGGTGTCAAACCTTCAGGGAGTTGCAAATCGTAACTGATGAGCAAACTCGCCCGAACAGGTCCGCTTTCAATCACTTTCACCTTAGCCTTGACATTTTCGCTGGTGATGGTTTGGGAGTTCTCCGCAGGCGAGTAATCGTATTCGTCGCCAGCATCCTCGGTGTCCTCCAGCAGGTTGAAGCCTGAATAGGACTTGCCCGTTAGTTTGTCCACGACGGTGATTGTGCCGTTCGGTTCAGCAGTGACCCTCAGAAACTCGTTCTCAATTGTGTTTCCTTCCGCTCGGACATCGGTCGCCCATTCCCGCTTTTGTTTGTCGGTGCGGTCAAGGTAGAGGGTCGTGTAGCCGAGGGACGGGACGATGGGTGGCTTGATAAGGACAAGAGCATGTTCGTCGCCAGTTTGGACGATTTGGACAGGAACGGGTGAACCCGAGCAGTCCTTCAATGTCCCACCATCCTTTAACCAAGCCTGAGGGACAGTTACCGCAACGGGGTCATTTCGGTCCCAAGGGAGCGGGTTGAACACAGCAAAGGCTTGCCAGTCATCGGAAGGCGCAGACGATGCCGTGTCAATGCGCAGGGCAATTGCGTTCAACGCTTCGTTCAACAGCATGTCGCCAACTTGCTCAACGAGCATGTATCTCGTCTCGTTCTCCCTGTGGACTTCATCAACACTGCAACCGCAAATGTCATCGTGGGGATGATTTTTGAGCAGCGTTCGCCAAGCATAGTTGATGTGGGCATCGGGGTAGGGATGACCGACTGCGAAGTGAGCGATGGCGCAGAAAGGCTCAACCCAGCGCTCAAGCAAAGTCTGGCAACGGAAGTTGGCTTGCTTGAGGTAAATGCGGGACGAGAAGACGCCTGAAAGCAAGTAATGGTATCGGGCTGCCCTCATCTCGCCCCGATAAATCTTAAACTCCTTGCGAGCCCGCTTGACATGAGCGAAGAACTCTTCAGGCGTTGCTTGAACGAACTGGACATCATCAAACACGCGGTTCAGGTGCTTTAGTATGTCTGGCAATTCAGGTTGAGGCTCAAAGTGGTCGCAGCCGTTGCTGATGTAGAAGACGGGAACTGTTGCGTATTTGCGCAAGTTCTCCAACAAGCGCTTAATGTGCTCAGTCGCCCGTTCGTAGTCAACGCGAGGAACTCCGTCCTCAAAGACATAGCCGAGGTAGCCAGCGTTGCAGTAACTGGTGATTTGGTGGTGAGCCAAGACTTTACTTTCTCCGTCTGGCGCAACCCACCAAAACTCGCTGCCCAGTTCCTCACCTTCGTCGCCCATGCCCCGCATGAAGATGAAAGTGTCAAGCCCAAAACCGTTGAGGATTTGGGGCAGTTGAGCGATGTGACCGAAGGGGTCTGGGATGTAGCCGACTTTCAAAACGCGACCGAACTTTCGGGCAATTCGGTGACCGATGAGCAAGTTGCGAATCAAAGCCTCACCGCTGACCAAAAACTCATCGGGCAGGACATACCAAGGTCCGACCATTATGCGACCTGCCGAGATGTGCTCTTTCAGTTCCGCTTCCCATTCGGGGCGAATTTGCAAGATGTCCTCCAAAACGACTGTCTGACCGTCAAAGGTGAAGCGAAAGCGCGGGTTCTCGCGGACGATCCTCAGCAGTTTCTCCGTGAGCCTTATGAGCCTTATGCGGAACTTTTCAAAGGGCAGATACCACGCCCTATCCCAGTGAGTTTGCGAGACCACAATTGCAACTGCCGACTTTTTCTCTGCCATCACTTCCACCTCCGAGTCAGAATTTTCGCTCTCTCAGCCGCCAAAATTTTAGGGCACACGGTCTTGTTGTGAAAGGAAATTTGGGAGGGCGAGGCTCCCGCCGAGCCAAAATGGCAGCGATTAGCGACTGGCAATTGGCGACTGGTTAGAACGGCGGCGAATAGCGAGTAGCGAGTGGCGAATAGCGAATGGTTTCTCTGAAGGGCAGTGCTCCCACATTGACGAAAATGGTTCTGCACTTTGCACCTCGCACTCAAATTTGGGCTCACCGGGAGGTTCGCCTTCCCGAATAATTTCAGGATTGGGAAGGCAAGGCTTTTGCCGAGCCGAAACAACTTAGCAGTTGAACCGAAAAGCGTAAGGGAGCAACTCTTTCAAACTCGTTTCCCTCTGACTCCCGTCTTCGCCGACGATTCTGATGGGCAGGTCGTCACAAAATTCAGCGAGAACTTGACGGCAGGCACCACATGGAAAGACCTGAGCGTTTTCGCCCGCAACGACCAAAGCGACGAACTCTCGTTCTCCCGCTGCCACAGCGGAAAACAAAGCGTTCCGTTCGGCACAAATTGTCAAGCCATAAGATGCGTTCTCAACATTGCAGCCGACATAAATTCGCCCAGATTTGCCCAGCAACGCCGCACCGACACAAAAATGCGAATAAGGTGCGTAAGCGTTTTGGCGGACTTTTTGGGCTGCATCAATGAGGGCATCCCAATCAACGCTCACCTTTCTTTCCCTCCTGTCAAGCCGACCATCCGCCATGTTGATGTGCGGACTACCATCAAGGCAGTGCTCAATTTTCGGTTTGGGCGAACGAAGAAGTTGCCAGCGCAATAGAGAGCGGAAGAACCGCCTCCGTCAAGGTTCATCGCGTCAACGCAACCGAGCGATTGCATGATTTTCGCAGCCTTTGTCAAAGTTACGGGCGTAACGATGACCGCCATGATTACCTTGCCGTTCCTTGTCACGCCGATAACGCTCCTTCTCGCCGGTCGGAACAATCTTCGGTCGCGAAAACCCTCCGCTGCAGGGTAAACCGTAATTCGCCCATCAGTCAAAAGCCTCGGTCCACACGCCAGCAAATTTTCAACCTTGCCCGTGAAATCCATTGAAGTTGGGATGGTCGTTATGAGGGCGAATGGACCTTGAACGATGAAGGCAGTCCGCAGTTTACCCTTGTTGACATGAGTGCCCTCAATGACGATGTCGCCGATAGGGTGTTTCGTTCTCGGGTTGAAGAAAGTTCCGTTGATGGCGGCGACGGGACGGTAAAGCGAAACCAACGCCTCAAAGGTCATCCCGCCGGGGACATAAACGGGCGTCAATCGTATGTTGTCGCTGAAGGGGTTGACGATGACATAGTGAACCTTTGCGCCCATGATTTTTGCGTTGTAGGTGTAACTGACCTGCCCAAAGGCAGGCATCAAAGTTACAACCAATGCGGCAACGGTGAGCAACAATCTCATTGCGTTCGCCCTCCAACGGTCACTATCAATTTTGCCGCTTAACCTTCGGCGTGATTGTGATGGTGGAAACAATTTTGCCCCGCAAATGGAACAATTTCGCGCCCTCGTTCGTCCAATTGGACGGACAAACTTGCAGGGAGGTGCGAAGCCATGCGTTGGGTTTTAACGGTGCTGATGAGTTTGATGGCTGTCGCATCAGCGTGGGCGTGCGGCATCGTGTTACCCTCGCCCGACGACCGACCACCAATTCCAAGACCAATCCCTGTCCCTGGCTTTTCAATTCGCTTTCGCCACATGGAAGCGACCATCGTTGATGGCGTGGTTCAAGTGAACGCAAGGCAAGCCTTCGTCAACGAAGCACCTTATCAGCGTGAAGGAATTTACCTGTTCCCAGCCCCTGAAAACGCTGCTGTCAACCGGTTGGCTTTGGTCATTGACGGCAAAACTTACGAGGCGGAATTGCTCAGCCGAGACGAAGCCGTCCGAACTTACGAACGAATCGTCGGTGCAAGGCGAGACCCTGCCTTGCTTGAATTTGTGAACCGCCAAACTTTCCGCTTGAGAATTTTCCCATTCCCACCTCAAGGGCAGCGTGAAGTTATCGTCCGATACGACCAACTTTTGCGCCGTCAAGGCAACACCTATCGGTTCGTTTACCCGCTGCGGGTTGAAAGGCTTTCCGATAAGCCTGTCCGCGAGGCAAGCATTACTGTCCGAATTCGCTCCCGCTTGCCCATCAAAACTGTTTACTCGCCGACACACCCGATTTCTGTCCGACGACCGAGCGAACGAGAAGCCATCGTCACTTATGAGGCAAGCAATGTCCGCGAGCAGGATGACTTCGTGCTTTACTACAGCGTCGCTGAGGGCGAATTTGGCGCTACCTTGTTGCCCTACCGAAACCGACCCGACCGTGACGGTTACTTTTTGCTGTTCCTGTCGCCTCAACTGGAGTGGGAGCGAAGCAAGGTTTTGCCCAAAGACATCGTTTTCGTTTTTGACCGCACGGGAAGTATGAGCGGCGAAAAGATTGAGCAGGCGAAAGAAGCGCTGAAGTTCTGCATTGAAAGGTTGAACTCCGACGACCGCTTCAATGTCATCGCTTTCAATGAAAGCCCAGACTTGCTTTGGCGCGATTTGAGGTTGGCAACAGAGGGCAACAAGCGGGAAGCCATCCGATTCGCTGAACAGTTGACGGCTCAAGGCGGGACGAACATCAACGAAGCACTTTTGACAGCGCTTCCGTTGCTGGCAGACCGAGAACGACCACGCTTTGTGATGTTCCTGACTGACGGTTTGCCTACAGTTGGCGAGACAAATGTTGACCGAATTTTGGCGAATGTGCGGAAAGCCAATGAGGCGAAGGCAAGGATTTTCGTCTTCGGCGTAGGTTACGATGTCAACGCCGTCTTCCTTGACCGATTGGCAAACGAAAACGGCGGGGCGAGCATTTATGTCCGACCAAACGAGAGCGTGGAGGCGAAAATCGCCGACCTGTTCAGTTTGCTCAGTGAACCTGTCTTGACAGATGTCCAAGTCACTTTTGATGGCGTTCGTGTCCGCGATGTTTACCCAAAGCAAGTGCCTGACTTGTTCAAAGGCACGGAAGTGGTTTTGGCTGGTGCTTACGCTGAAGGTGGCAAAGCAACGGTGAGGGTGACGGGTAAAGTCGGCGGCAAGGAACGAACTTTCACCTTCAACCTTGAATTTCCCGACCGCGAGACGGAACATGATTTCGTCCCACGCATTTGGGCAGCCCGCAAAATCGGATACTTGCTGGACGAACTTGCAACGAGAGGGCGAAGCCCTGAACTAATTGACGAAATCGTCCGGCTGTCCAAAGAGTTCGGCGTGTTGACAGAATTCACTGCTTTCCTCGTGACCGAACCAACTGTGCCTTTAGCGGATTTGCGGACACGAGTTGACATGGAGTTGAGGAGAGCAGCAGAAGCCAGAACAGGGACATGGGCAGTGGCACAAGCCATTAACCGACAAGTTCTGCAACGGGCGACCGCAAACTACGATTTGGCAATGGGCAACCAAGCACCTGTCAGGCAGCAGGCAGGGATGGCTATGCATGGGCTGGGAGGAGTTTTGGGCGGTTACGGCGGCTTTAGCGTCCCAGGCGCTGCTGGTCCACCCGCTCAAGTCATCGTCGGAAGATCAGGCGAAGTTCAAGCCATCACGGGCATGCAAGTTGTCGGCAACCGCGCTTTTGCTCAACGGGGAAGGCAATGGGTTGACTTGAGATTTGACCCGCAAAAGCAGCAGGTCATCAAGGTTCGGCAGTTCAGCAAGGCGGTGCTGCAGTTGATTGAGGTTCGCCCAGACTTGGCGAAATTCATTGCGTTGGGCGAAGATGTCATCATAGCCGTTGACGACAAACTGGCTGTTCAAATCGGAGCAGAGGGAAAAACTGAATTGAGCGACGATGACTTGAAACTGCTCAAAGCGTCAGCCCCTACTTCCGTTTCCAATCGGGAAAGTCACGGCGGCGGGCAGAGTAACTCCCTATTTGCTGCCATCTTGGTAGCCGTTGGAACAACGCTTTTCGCCTTCGCCAAGCGCTTGCTGCTTTGCTGAGTAGATTTTTGCCAAGGCGGGAGGGCAAGCCGCCAAATTAAATCGTCTTGGCTCGGCAGGAGCCTTGCCCTCCCAACCTGATTTTCTGCCACAGCGTTAGAACCTAAGACTGATTCCGACTGCTGCTCGCTCCTTAGGTTTAAAGCCTGCAGCCAAGTCAATCCTCAAGACCTTCAGGTTGATTCCGAGCCCAAAGACAGGTTTGTCATCGTCATAACCGACTCGCACAGCAAAGACATTGCCTGCAAGCCAGTGTTCAACTCCAGCGTGAACGGTCATGTCGCCGCCGTTGCTTGATGTGACATTGTGCAGTTCAAAGACAAGGTTCGTCCGCCCTTTCCACTCAGCCAGCACGCCCAAGTCAATTTCAGGGTTGAGGCGGAAGGAGAAGTCAAAGCCAGCAATTGGGTTGCCTGCCAAGTCTCTGGCTGGCAGGTTGAACTTGGCTGGGACAAGGTTTCGCACGACGGCTGCGTAACGAACTTTGAGCATCGGAGGCTGAACTGGCGGCTCCCAAATCGCACCGATGTCAAGGGTGAACTTCGTCTTGTGAACTTCGTCAAAGGCATAACCCAAAGCATCGCCTTCTGTTGGCGCATCCAAATCGTTCACGCCAGCGGAGGCAGCGTAGCCTATGAAATCTGCCCTAACTCCCCGAATTGCAAGCCCAAGGCTCAAACCTGCAGGGAACTTACGGGCGTGAGCCAAACCTAAACTTGAAATTGCAACGGCTCCGCCACGAGAGTAAATGTTCAGCGGGTATTGTGAAGCATTAATGCCATCGTTCGGGTCTGGGTCTGAAGGTTGGTCAACGAAGATTTGGACTTTGGAATACAAGCCACTGCTGATTGTGATGCCATAGGCACCAAAAGTTAAGCCTGCAACAGGGGCAAGACTGCCAGTCAAAGTCGTTGGGGTTCCACCTGAAACTGCACCATTCTTCAAAGCCCAATTGCGGACATCTTTGAGTGCACCTACCAATTTCAGCAGGTCTGGCGATGGACCGATTTCGTCTCGGATGTCCTCCAAGGCGTCACCAAGGTCACGGACATCTTGGACATTGAAGTTTGCTCGCCCCGAAACTTCAACGGGCAAAGTGAACCGCTTGACATTGACCAACGCTGCGGGGTTCCACGCAACGGCAGTTGCGTCGTCAGTCGCCAGAAGATATGCGCCGCCCATTCCTAACGCCCTTGCCCCCGGTCGCTGAAAAGAGCGTTCAAGAAACTTTGGTCCAACCTGCTGCCCAAACCCAGCCGTCACCGCAACCATTAATGCGACCAATCCACAACCAACTCCCAACCAACGCATCGCTCATCACTCCTTTGCTTGGGATTTGCACGCAACATTTTAGGGCGAGCAACGATAATTTGTCAATAAGTTGCAGGGCACGGTTCTTGCCACCGTGCAACAGTGTCTTGGTGCTATATTTGCTCGCATGGCTTTTCTTGACTCACAATTTTCGGTCGGCGGTGTGCTCCCAAGCGGTTCAACTTGCTAAACTCTAATTGGCTCGGTTAACGGTTCGCCGTGAGGGGGCGATGTGGGCTTGATTAAAGACCAAACGAAGGTTACTGCTTTGACCCTGCAAGAAGTCACACCGACAATGCCTCGTTGGAGATGGTGGCGGGCAGTTGCTTTGGGACTGGTGTTGTCCGTCCCAAACGCTTATTGGGTCATGCAAGTGGAAGGGACATGGCACTCAGGTCACCCAACTTGCATCTCCTTTTTCTGGAATGTCGGCTTCACCTTGATGCTTCTCATCTTCATCAACTTGGCAATCAAGCAACTGCTACCGTTTTGGGCTTTAACTCAGCAAGAGTTCGTCGTCATCTTCGTTATCTTGACTTTAGTGTCCTCGTTGCCGGGTCACGATTGCCTGCAGTTAGGCATACCGCAAATGGCTATGCCTTTCTGGTATGGAATTCAGAACCCGACACTGCGCTGGCAGGAGACTTTCCTGAACGCCATGCCGACATGGCTTGTCGTCACTGACATGACGGCTCTGAGGGATTTGTTCTTCGGCAACTCGTCTTTTTATCGGCTTCACTACTTGCAAGTTTGGCTTCCGACGATACTTTGGTGGACAGCATTCTCTTTGGCTTTGGGTGCCGTTTATGTCGGGCTGATGTCTTTGATGCGTCGTCAATGGACGGAACACGAAAAACTTTCTTACCCGATCATTCACATCCCGTTGGCGCTCACGAGAGAGGGCGGGCGTGCCGAGTTTTTCGCAAATAAGTGGTTTTGGTGGGGATTTGGCTTGGTTGCTTTTTTGGACTTGATGAACGGGCTAAACGCTTTCTATCCGTCAATTCCCAAAATCCCTGTCCGACACAATGATTTGCAGTTGCGGCTTGACCCTTTGCTTTACAGCATGGGGCGACCTTGGAACGCTGCTGCCCCACCTTTCTTCAGTTTCCCACTCTACCCCTTCATCATCGCCCTCGGCTACTTGATACCTTTGGACATCGCTTTCAGCATGTGGTTTTTCTACTTGCTGCGCAAGGTCCTGCTGATCGTCACTGATTGGCTTGGCTTTTTCAAGGGCGCTGGCTACATCGTCTCAGGTCCGCCCTACCTTTTGCAGCAATCCTACGGCGCTTGGTTGATGTTGACCGTCCACACCCTTTGGGCTGCCAGGCATTACTTGAAGGAAGTCGGGCGTGAAATTCTCAGACCGACAGCCTTAAGTCAGCAAGAGCCACTGAGTTACCGAAGGGCAATTCTGCTGACCTTGCTCGGCTTAGCGTTCCTTTTGTGGTTCTCATTGAGAGGCGGAATGAGCCTCTGGGTCGCCCTGATTTACTTCGGCGTCTTCTTGGGATGGTCAATGGCGATTGCAAAATGTCGGGCTGAACTTGGACCTCCTGCCCACGAGATTGTCGGGCTAAACTCAGCGAACTTCATCGCCCACACGATAGGGATGGGAAGATTGACCACCCGCGAGAAAGTCATGATGCCGCTTTATTGGTGGTTCAACGGTCGCGGTCATCGCAACCACCAAATGCCCATAGTCCTTGAAGGTTTCAAAATGGCGCAAGTGACTGGATTGAACATCAAAGCCTTCCCACTCTTGATGGTCATTTGCTTTGGTGTCGGGACATTGCTGGCTTATTGGGCAGCACTGCATCAACTTTACCGCATCGGTGGCGTTAACAACCCGATCGGTGGTGGTGAGAATCCGCTCATCATGCACAATTGGGGTCAATTGAATCAACTCCGAGCGTGGATTGAAGCGCCAGAACCTGTCAACCCATCAGGAATCATCGCAATCTTTATTGGGGCGGCGATAGTGGAAGTTCTGGCGAGGTTGAGGGGACAATTCCTTTGGTTTCCGTTTCACCCTGCAGGTTACGCCCTTGCCCTCAATTTCGGTGTGGACTACTTTTGGTCGTGCCTACTCATCGCAAGTGTCCTCAAGTTCTTTGTGCTGCGATATGGTGGGCAAAGGACATATCAAGCCACATTGCCCTTCATGTATGGCTTAGTGCTGGGCGAATACACTTTTGGCGCGTTCTGGAGCGCCGCCAGCATAATCCGCCAAAAACCCATTTACGACTTCGCACCGGGATAGTCAAACTTCCTCACCCAAAATTTGCCCACTTTTGTCTCTCCTCATGAACCTGCCCTTTCAACTTGCGTCGCCAAATAAGTCGTCAGCATTTGAACGAGTTCGGGAACGCTTGGGACTTTCCCTTGCGAGAGCACCTTGCCGTTCACAACGAGGACTGGTGTCACCATCGCTCGGTATTGGCGGAGTCTTTTGAGCATGTCTTGCATGTTGGTCACATGCTCAACTTCGGCGTCCAAACCCAATTGCTGGACAGCCTGCTTGACATTGTTCTCAAGGGCAAAGCACTTAGCGCACCCCGGACCGAGAACCTCAATCTTCAACGCCATCATAATCCCTCCTTGTGCGATGTTTGCTCTATTCGGCTGTAATCAACGCCAAATTGTGTTCCCAGCAATCCAGCCGACAAGCGTGCCCAAGACGACGACGGTCAAGACATAAACCGCTGCCTTGCGAACCCCAAACACGCGAGAAATAGCAATCCAGTTGGGCAAACTCAAACCAGGACCTGTTAGCAACAAAGCCAAAGCAGGACCTTTGCCCATTCCGAGTTGCATCAGTTTGTGAACGAAAGGCGCTTCCGTCATCGTTGCGAAGTAACTGATGGCTCCTATGAGGGTTGCGAGGAAGGATGAACGAAGGCTGTTGCCACCAAGCCATTGCTGAACCACTTCCTTCGGGAGCAACACGCCGATCACGCCAACGATAAAAACGCCAACAAGCAACAACGGCAGGATTATCCGCACGAAAAACCAGGTCTCCTGAAGCCAGTGGCGAATTTCTTCGCCCGTCTTCGTCTTCCAAGCAAAGAGAACGACAATAGCCATTCCTATTGCCCACACAAGCACTTTTTGCCAATAAGGTCCGGTTCGGATGAGGTAGTTGGGAGCGAGTAGGTCAATCACGATGAGCAGAAGCAAGATGATGTCGGTTGTCTTCACCTTCTCGGTTGGCTCGGCGGATGTTCCGTTAGCTTCGTATTCACCAACCGCTGCAAGCCGTTCTGCTTCTTCCCTGAAAAAGAACGCCGTCATCGCATATCCGACGACAATAGCCATCAGCAGAGCGCTAAGGATACGAACCAAAGCCATATCCCAACCGATGATTGCGCCAGTGTAGGTGAGAGCCAAAACATTCGTTGCAGGTGCTACCCACAAGATGATGAAAGCAGCACCGACGCTTGCACCAGTGAAGTAAACTCCAGCCGACACAGGGATGACAGTGCACGAACATGCCGCTACAAAGAAACTGGCAAAGGCTGCTATGATGAAGGAACGAATCTTGCTGACTGCAATACCCAAGTATCGCAAGACGGTTTCCTTCGGGATGAAGGCAACCATCCCGCCAGCCAAAAGGAAGGCTGGCACAAGGCAGGTCAGGATGTGATATGCGACATAATCTTCAAGGGCAAGCAATCCGCCTTTCACAAGCGACCAAATCAGTGACACGGCTCATTGCCTCCTCAGACGAAATTCAGTTTGACCGTTACGCATCGGTCAAATTGTGGCATTGGGTTGCAGTGTAAAGGCTGTTGTCTGTAGGGGAATTCCTGAGCATTTTCCGTATTGGTGAAGGTGAGGGCAACGACCAGTTTAAGTGAATTCGCAAGGAAGTTGGCATTGGAGAGATGGAAGAAGGTTCCGAGGGTTCGCAAGCGTTGTCCCACTTGCGGCAGGGACTTTGAAGGCGTGCCGCAAAGAAAATATTGCTGCAACCGTTGCAAAGCCCTCGGCTGGTATCGGGAAAAGAAGCAACGCAAAAAGGTTTGATTGATGGCTCTCAAAATGAATGGCTTGTTTTGTAACGCTTTGGCGTTGTTGCACAAACAATCATGTGAAAGGGTTCATGAAAGCATTGAAATGCGACATAATCTTCAACGCATGGTTAGTGGGCTTGGCATCAAGGTTCTGGTAAAAGACGCGACAGCGGATGTCAAATCCCTGCCAGATGGTGAAGGTATCCGGCGGTCACTCAAAACCTTCAAAAAATTTGAGGAGGTGCTTGCGCTGTGCTGACAGCCCTTTATGACCAACTGATGACGCAAACGGTCTTCCTGAAAATCATTGCAGCCATCGCAGCAGCGGCATTGGTGGTCGCTGCGGTGATTTTTCTCGTCTATCGCTCTGCTTCAAGGAATGGTGGTGAGCGTAAATTTGAAGGCATACTTTTGGTCGGGGTCGTCGGGCTTATCGTGGGTTTCATGGGGCTTTCCCTTCTTTACCTTTCGCAAATGCTGACTATGTTCGGCTTGAATCTTCATAAGTGACCAACACGAACCCTAACTTTAGGCAAGGGTTTGAGAGCGTGCAACGAAGGAAGTGTTGCTGCAACTGTCGCAAAGCCATCGGTTGGCTTCGGGAGAAGAAGCAGCGCAGAAAGATTTGACTGCCTGCTTTGTCAAAGTGAAGGGCATTGAGACCCCAAAGGTTTCTGGAGCGCTGCTTTAAAGTTCGGATTTTCGTTGCCTTCTTATTCTGCCGTTTGTTCTATCCGTTCCCTCAGCCGAGTTGCCAATTGTCGGGCTTGTTGAAGCAATTTGCCGAAGCGGGCGAAATCCCCTTGCTTTAGGCTCTCCTCCGCTTGAACGAGGGTTTGCTCTAATTTTTCTGCCAGCGGTTTCAATTGAGGTGCCAGTGAGGATGTGATGGCTGGTTGGGATGGAGGCGAGACTGTTTCTTCGGTCACTTCAACATCAACTCGTCCTTTCATCAGCCGAGCGAGGGCGAGAGGCAAAGTTTTGTCCATCACGACATCTTTTTGGTTGGCGACGATTACCCGTTTCAGTTCTGGCAACCTCGTTTCCGTCGCGACCAAAAACAGCGGCTCAACATAAAGCAACGAACCGTCCATCGGGATGACGAGCAAGTTGCCGCGAAGGACATCCGAACCGTGTTGCTTCCACAAGGTCAGGTTCTTTGAGATTTCAGCGTCGTTGTCAATTCTTGACTCTATCTGAGCCGGACCAAAGATTTGCCTGCCTGGTGGCATCCTAAAGATGAACAATTCGCCCAATCGTGGTAGATCGCACCTCGCCACCATCAAGGCAACGAGGTTGTGTCTTTCGGTTGGCGGGCTCGCCAAAGTTCCACCAACAGGGGCAGCGAAGTATGGCGTGAAAGGCAAAATCAAAGCAAATTCCAGTCCCCGATCCCCAGTCTCCAGTCCCTGTTCAGGCATTCGCATCATGACATAATAAGGCTCAACCTCTTGCCGGCGGGTCTCGTAAATTTCTTGAGCGATTCGCCACAAATCCTCACGCTGGTAAAATTGCTCCGGGTTCGTGATGTGATACAGGCACAGCATTTCCGCCTGGATGCGGTAGTAGGTGACAGGGTAACGCAAATGCTTTTGGAGTGACTTAGGCATCTCTGACAGAGGTCGGAAGAGCCTTGGGAAAATGCGAGCATATGTCTTGACAATGGGATCGGTCTCGTCAGCGATATAAAAGTGCGTTGTTCCGTGATAAGCGTCAATGATGACTTTCACCGAATTGCGGATGTAGTTGAAGGTGAACTTCTCTCGGACCTGCTTGCCTCCGATGCTGATGTTTTGCTCAAGGTTGTAAGGTTCGGAGTATGGGAACTGGTTGGAGTATGTGTAGGCATCGCAAATCCAATAGAGCCGTCCATCAGCGATGACGATGTAAGGGTCAGGGTCGTAAATCAGGAATGGTGCGATTGTTCGCATCCGCTCGTGAATGTTTCGGCGCCACAAAACCTTACTTTCGCGGGTGATCGGATTCGGTAGGAGCAAATTAGGGTCGTTGAACCTGAGGGCGAAGGCGAGGCGGTTAAGGTAGTTGCCGATCGGAGAGCCTCCTTTGCCCTTGTATGTCGTCAACACCATCCCTCCCTCTGCTCTTTGCCCCTCCTTCTCCGTCACTTGTCCCTTGTCCCCTGCCACTTGCCCTTCATGCGGGTAATCAAACTCTTTGACCTTTGCCCGCACAATCACATAGTCGTCGGTCAATTCGCCGAAATAAATTCGCGGCTCTTTGACCTCAAGTTCTGGGAATTTGGTTTGTGGCGGGATGTCTTTGACCCACAAAACAGGCATCCCTTCCTCTTCAATCTCGTTAACAGGCGTGACGACGACACCGAAGCCGTGAGTCCAAAGGAAGTGGCGAGCATACCATGTTGGGCGCAACGCTTCTATGTTCAATTCCCTCGCAGCAATCATGACTTGTCGGTAAATCCCGCCGACAAAATACCTGTCAACATCAACATCGGCGAATTGGTAGTAGGCGCGGATGGATTGGATTTGTTGGAGTGTATCGCGCAAGGGACGATAGTCCCATAACCTGACGCTTGCCAGCAAATCTTTGTTGCGCTCCAGAATTTCAGGCGTTATGTCGCCCGCAAAGGGATATCGGACATCTTTGACGCGGTGCAAGCCGTAAGCGAGCCTCGTCATGTTTATGTTGTGGCGCAGGTAAGGCTTTTCCATCGTCAACTCGTTGGGCTTGACGATGTATCGCTGGACCAAACCGGGAAGCAAATTCCCGACCACCCAAGCGACAGCAAAAACCGAGACCAGCACGACTCCTGCCCTTACGGGAGGTCTCCACCAGAGGTTGGCTAAGACCAAAAATCCTCCCACAACGAAAACGAGCATCAAGACCCAAAGTGCAGGTAACCGAACTTTCAAATCCGTGAACCCTGCACCCCAAACTGCTTCGTCCCCAACTTTGCCATAGAGCAACTCAAACATGCTCAGCCTGAAGTGAACTGCGATGATAAAGAGCAGGAAGGCACTCAAGACGAGCAAGTGAGTTCGGATGAGCGGGGTCGCGTAACTCATGAGGGCTCTGATTTGAGCCCGCAAGGTCGGTGGGTAGCGTCCCGAAACCGTCAAATCAGCGAGAGCGTGAAAGGCGTAGTAAGCGACTGTCAACCCCAAAGCCAAAAGCCAAGCACCCAAGATGTAGCCATAGATGAACCTCAGGAAAGGCAAGACGAACAGGAAGAAACTGAGGTCCTTGCCGAACACCGGGTCGCTTTCACCCATCCTCGCTGCGAACCAAAACAACAGTGCCAAATCCCACCGTTTCGCTGCAGCGACTCCAACGAAAACGCCGAAAGCGACGGCGACGAGGGCAACCAACCATCTAAATCCCGTCTCAATCCAAAGCAAAACTCTCCCCAACCAACCAGAGGCGAAATACCTCCAACGGCGCCAAGTCATGAACTTTTGTGCGAGGACCAAGTTGAGCCCGATCAGCAACGAAAACAGAACTCCGATTATTGTCCCGACCACAAGTTTCGCCCAAAACCGCGTCCAGAAAACTCCAGTGTAGCCGAGTTCCCTGAACCAAAGCCAGTCGGTGTAGACATGCGCAATTTGCCTTGCGAACACGAACATGAGAACGAGAACGATGACAATGACCCAAATGAAGCGGCGCATCAACTTTCACCTCGCAAATGAAACTTTGACACACCCGAAAAACCTGCGCACCAAACCTTCAATTTTCCGGTTTGGCGCGTGCCCAACATGAGTTGCTTTTGGTCATGCGGTCAACCGTTCATGCCACTGGCTTTAGCCAGTGGTTGATGACGGATTTCTGGGAGGACGCATCTCTTGATGCGCCGAAATTTTCGGCAACGCAGGAACACTGCTTTCCAAAACCATTTGCCATTCGCTACTTTCCATTCGCTATTCGCTACTCGCTGCCGTTCTCGCGTCTCGTGCCCATCATCTTCGCGTGATTGCGGTTTTGTTTCTCGTCACGGTCTATGGTCGGGCTGGTGGGTTATAATTGATGCGGCGACGGCGCTCCCACCCTCTCATCACGAGCGGTGGAGGGTCAACGCGCCCGATGAAGCCCGGCAACCTGCTTGCCGCAAGAGGCAGGCAAGGTGCCAAAAGGCGTTGAGTCCTGCGGTAGACCCGCAGGACAAAAGATGAGAGGAGTGGGGCGAAAGCGGTCTTTGCCCGCAAGGTCCCGCTCCTCTCGTTTGCGGGGAGCGCCCCGCCAGAAAAAGCGACGGAGCGGTGACCTTGTGAGGGCGTCATCGTCTAAAGCCCCTCCTTGTGTCCCCGCCCGTCCGCACCAAAAACCGAAACTGTTGGAGGTGGCTTTTATGGCACGCATTCAAGTTGTGGACGGGAAAAACCTTCTCGTTGAAGAGATGCCCGTTGAAATTGTGGAACGGAAGGGCAGGGGGCACCCTGACTCCCTTTGCGACGGCGCTGCCGAGGAACTTTCCGTTGCCCTCTGTAAGTTCTACCGCGAGAAAGTCGGGCGCATCTTGCACCACAATGTTGACAAAGCTGTCTTGGTTGGCGGCAGTTCGGAAGCAGACTTCGGCGGCGGCAGAGTCATCGCACCCATTCAAATCTATATCGTCGGCAGAGCAACCCTTGAATGGGATGGCTCTCAAATTGACCCAGAAGAACTCTTTCACGACTCCATTGTTCAGTGGCTTTGTCGCCAAGTTCGCCACCTCAAGCCAGAACACCTGCAACTCAACTTCAAAGTCCGCCGAGGCAGTGTTGACCTGCAGAGAATTTTCTACGACGAGGATAAGCCACCTCTCGCTAACGATACCTCTTTTGCTGTCGGATTTGCGCCTTTGAGTGAGTTGGAGCGTCTCGTTTTGGAGACGGAGCGATTCCTCAACAGCGAGGAGGGCAAACAACGCTTCCCTCAACTCGGCGAGGACATTAAGGTCATGGGCGTCCGTGACGGTGACCTTATCCGATTGACAATTGCCGCAGCCTTTGTCTCGTCCCTTACGCCTGACCGAGAGACATATGAGTCTGTCAAGGAGCAAATTGCTCGGTTCGTAGAAGAGGAATTCGCACCAAAGTTCACCAAGCGAAGGGTTGAAGTTTTCGTTAACACCGCTGACACGCCCGACAGCGCTTACTTGACAGTTACTGGCACGAGTGCTGAGGCTGGTGATGACGGGCAAGTGGGTCGTGGCAACAGAGCCAGCGGGCTCATCACCCCTTACCGACCGATGACTTTGGAAGCCGTTGCCGGCAAAAACCCAGTCAGCCATGTCGGCAAGGTCTACAGCATAATGACCCAAATCATCGCACAACGCATCGTTGATAAAGTCCCCGAAGCCCGCCAAGTTTACTGCTACATGGTCAGCCAAATCGGGAAACCCATAACCGACCCGCAGGTAGTCAGCGTAGAAATTTGGGGCGTGCCCGCAGCGAAAGTGGAAAACGAGGTGAAAGCAGTGGTTGACGAAGTATTGGGCAGTTGGAAGCAAATTCGCGATGGCTTCGTTGAGCGCAGGTGGCAGATTTATTAGTGGCAGGCGTGATGCGTGATTCGTAATGCGTGAAGGTGAAGGAGGGAAGTGACATGAGGCAAGTGTGGTTTGTTGCCGTTCTGTTTTTGGTGTCTTGCCTTTTGGCTGCTCCCGCTCCACAGAAGGGCAAAACAATCACCTTGCTGATGGTGCCCAAAATCAAAGGCATTGACTACTTCAACGCCTGCGAGAGAGGAGCACGGGAGGCTGCTAAGGAACTTGGCTCGGTCAAGTTGATTTACGAAGGCCCGACGGAAGCATCAGTTGAGAGGCAAGTTGAGTTGATTGAAGCTTGGATTGCACGCAAACCTGATGTCATTGCCGTTGCCTGCAACGACCCATCTGCCATCGCACCCACACTCAAAAAGGCGATGAAGCGAGGCATTCGGGTCATAACTTGGGATGCCGATGCAAAACGAGATGCCCGTGAATTTTTTGTCAACCAAGCGACCTACGATGACATCGCGAAGGCATTGGTGGACGAGATGGCAAAGCAAACAGGCGAAGATGCACCTGTCGCTGTCGTCACCAGTTCCTTCACGGCTCCCAACCAAAGCGAATGGCTCAAGCGGATGAAAGCCTACATGGCGAAGCGCTACCCGAAGATGAAACTTCTAACTGTCAAGCCGAGCGAGGAAAGCCTTGAACTCGCTTTCAAAGTCACGATGGACATCCTGAAAGCGTATCCGCAAGTTAAGGGCGTTTTTGGAATCTCATCTGTTGCCTTTCCCGGCGCTGCTGAGGCTGTGAGACAAGCGGGCAAGAAAGGGAAAGTTGCCGTCGTGGGTTTGTCAACACCCAAAAGCATGAGGGAATATGTCCACGACGGGACGGTCAAAACCGTCATCTTGTGGAACCCTGTTGATTTAGGCTATCTCACGGTATACACAGCACGGGCATTGTGCGATGGAACGCTAAAGCGAGGTAGCAAGTTCATCGTCGCTGGGCGATTGGGCAAGCGCGAAGTCAGGGGCGACGAAGTTCTGCTTGGACCGCCGATGAAGTTCACCAAAGCCAACATTGACAAATACGACTTTTGAGCCTCAATCTGTCCCGACCCCAAACGCATCCTTGATATGGAGTGAAGGCGATGAAGATATCGGATGTTGATGTAGTGCAAGCAGGGGTTTACTTGTTCGTCAAAGTGACGACGGATGAAGGCATCGTCGGTTGGGGAGAAGGTTTGCCCGACAACTTTCGGTCTGTAGCGGCGTTCGTTGATGAGTGCCGCCGGTTCTTGATTGGGCAAAACCCGTTCCAAATTGAGCACTTGTGGCAAACCCTCTTTCGCGGCTTCTTTTGGAAGGGCGGTTTCGTTCACTGTTCCGCCATAAGCGCAATTGAGATGGCTCTCTGGGACATCAAGGGCAAAGCATTGGGAGTGCCCGTTTACGAACTCCTCGGTGGCAAGGTTCGCGACCGAATTAGGCTTTACGCTCACATCGGTGGCGAAACTTTGGACGATTTGAAACAGAATACTGAGTTGCGTTTGAAACAAGGTTTCACCGCTGTCAAGTTTTGTCCCATTGACCCAACGCGACCATTGGAAGGACCGAAACTCATCCGCCAAGCAGTTGAAAGGGTGAAAGCGGTCAGGGAAGTGCTCGGTTGGGAAAACGATTTAATGTTGGACTTGCACGGAAGGACGACGCCTGCTGTGGCGATTTTGCTCGCAGAGGGAGTTGCACCTTACAAGCCCATGTGGATTGAGGAACCTTGCCAACCGTTGAATGTTGATGCGTTAGCGGAAGTGGCTCACCGTTCGCCTGTCCCCATCGCAACAGGAGAGCGACTCTTCACTCGTTGGCAGTTTCGTGAAGTTTTGGAAAAGCGAGCCGCTGCTGTTCTGCAACCTGACCCATGTATATGTGGAGGCATTTTTGAGTTGCGGAAAATTGCTGCTATGGCTGAAGCCTACTATGTAGGCATCGCTCCCCACAATCCATACGGTCCGATCAACTTGGCAGCAGCGCTGCAATTGGCTGCTTGCATCCCGAACTTCGTCATCCAAGAACATGTCACCCTTGGTGAAGGCTTTTTGAAGCAACCTTTTGAGCAAGTTAACGGATATGTGGCTGTGCCTGAAGGAGTTGGGCTTTGTGCCGAACCTGACGAAAGCGAAATCGCTCAAATCCCAAAACGGTTCCGCGAAATTCCATTAGTTCACTGTGAAGACGGAGCGGTAGGTGATTGGTGATGGTTGAGGTTCGCATTGGTATCGGCGAACGAGGCTGTGAACTGGCAAATGAGTTGAAAGCGATTGCAATTGTCGTTGATGCACTGCGAGCAAGCGCCACTTTGGCAACCCTTTTTGAACGAGGTGTTCGCGAAGTCTGGGTCGTCTCAGAAGTGGAGCAAGCATGGGAACTTAAAAGGCAAATGCCCGATGCGTTACTCGTCGGTGAACGGAACAGCCTGAAAGTTGAAGGCTTTGACTTCAGCAATAGCCCGACGGAAATTTTGCAAGCACAAGGTTTAGAAGGGCGACGAGCAATTTTCACATCAACGACTGGGGCAAGGCGAATTTTGGCTTGCAAAAATGCGACGGCAGTTTTGGTGGGAACGACAGTTAACGCGAGCGCAGTGGCAAAATCAGCGAAAACTTTGGCAAAGCAAAATCGTTGCCCAATTGTCATCGTCGCTTCTGGCGTTCACGGTCGCGGTGAAGAATGGGCATCGGAAGACATCGCAGCGGCGTGGACGATTGCGGAACGAATGAGCGGTCAAATCGTTCAAGCGCCACAGCGATTTCAAAGCGGGCTTGAGCGGGCATTCCTTGAGAGCCTTCACGGTCAAGAGTTGATAGCATTGGGGTTACAAGCAGATGTCAACTGGTGCGCCCAAGTGGATAAGGTTTCGTCCGTCCCCATAGTCACTGCTTTCCGGGATTTCGCTGCCGTCTTGCATCGCTACTCGGATTCGCCGTAGTAGCGGCTGTAGTAGCGATAATAATAGCCGCCATGTGGCGGCGCGACCTTGTTGAGGACGGCACCGATGAGGTGCCCTTGCGCAATCGCCACTTGTTCCTTCAGTTGCCTGAGCATCGGTCTCAGAGTTTGTCCAGGAACGACGACAGCGATTACCCCGTCAGCGTATGGGACAAGCAAAGCGGTGTCTGAGACAGCGAGGATCGGTGGAGTGTCCAAAATCACCACTTCCGCCCGCTCGCGTAAATCTTTCATCAACCTTGAAATTTGTTCGCTGTCCAGCAACTCTGCTGGGTTAGGAGGTAGCGGACCTGAGGTTATGGCTTGCAGGTGCTTAAGCGGTGTTTTTTGGAGAATTTCCTCAAGCGTGGCTGCACCGACCAAGAAGTTGCCCAAGCCTCTCTCGTTTTCCAACCCGAGACATTCGTGAACTTGTGGGCGACGAAGGTCAAAGTCAACGAGGACGGTTTTGTGCCCCGATTGTGCCCAAGCGATTGCCAATGAGGTCGCCAGAAAAGTTTTCCCTTCGCCGGGAGCCGTGCTGGTGATTAAGATGACCTTCATGGGCTTATCCCTGCTCAGAAATTTCAGGTTTGCTCGCAGTGACCTGACTGCTTCTGCTGCGGAACGACGGGAAGCCATCAAGTCAAGGACATATTCGTGAGTTAGTTCGGAACGGGTTTTGGGGATGCTTGCGAGAACGGGGATGCCAAGCCGTTCTTGAATCTCATCGGCTGTCGTCACAGTTTCGTTCAAACCTTCCGCAAGGAAAGCCGCCATAACGCCGAGCATCAAGCCTAAAACCAAAGCAATTGCCAAACTGAGCAAGGGGCGAGGCGAAACGGGTTCATGGGGAGGGGCAGCGAGGTCAGCAATCACCAAATCGCCTGTCTTTGTCACTTCCCGAATTCTCGCTTCTTCCAATCGCATCAGAAGGTTCGTGTAAACTTGCTCCGCTGCTTGAGCCTTCCTTAGAAGCGCACCTAATCGGCGTTGATTTTCCGGCAACGCTTCCAGTCGCTTTCGCAACTCGGGCAAAAACCTGCTTAGTGCTTGAAGCCTCGCTTCCGCCGCAAAGCGATTTGCCTCGGCTGTCACAAGTTGCTGGTAAAGCAATTGGTAGGCTGGATTGGGAGCCACTTCCCGTTCCTTGACCAATTGCCTTGCCTGTTTAGCGAGGGATTCGCGGAGGGTCTTGATGCGCTCTTCAACTTGCTGGACATCGGGGTGCTCAGGGGTGAAAAGGGCGAGCAACTTTGCCCGTTCAAGTTCCAAAGTGGCAAGTTGGTCTCTCATCTGCTTGAAGATGGGATCTTCCTTCAGGACATCAACGGAGACAATTGGTTGCTCTCGCTCAATTTGCCGCCTCAGCCTCTCAACTTCTGCTGTCGCCGCATCCCTTTGCGCCTGAGCGTCATGCCACTCAAGTTCGTAAGTTCGCAAAGAGGTCAACAGCGCTTTCGTCTCCTCAGGGATGTCAACTATCCCGAGGCGTTTTTTCTCTCGGGCTATCTGTGCTTCCAAATTTCTCAACTGCTCCTCCAAAGTTTTCAGGCTGCGTTCAATGTAGCGGCGCTCTTGAGTAGCATCGCGTTGCGCTTCGCGGGTGAAGCGCTGAACCATCGCTTCAGCGATACTGTTAGCGACCAATGCCGCTAACTCTGGGTCGGGATGTCGGACACGAACTTCTACCAAGTCGGGCTCAATGGTTTTCGTCTTGATAGCCTTCATTAAAACTTCTGCCGCCAGTTCTTCAAGTTTTTTTTCATCGCCCACTTTGTTGCGCGCAGTTTTCAATGCGTCGTGAATAGTGGAGTTTGCGTAGACCAGCCTCTCTATCGCTCTGAGCCTCCTGCCCTTCAAAATTCGGACGGCTTCCTGGGCGGTCAGGCGTGTTGTGATCAGGCGTTCAATGGTTTTCAGGTCAATTTGCTGGGGTTGGCGTGGCATGGGGATTGGCAATCCTGTTAGCACAAGAGGTTGGGTTGACGGTTGGACTCTCAAGATACTGATGGCTTCGTAAATTCGCGGCGCTGTGCGCAAGTAGCCCAAAGTTGCAATCACTGTCAAGACGGGCACAGCGACGACAATCTTCCACCTTCGCTGCAGGATTCTGACAATTTGCCGAAGGTCTATGACATCTTCTTCAGGCACTTCTGGTCGCTGAACTGCTTCTGCCATTTCGCCCTCACCTTTTCCGCGTTTTCCAGAAAGTCAAAAATTGCCACCACCGTTTTTTCTGCGAAGTTCTCTCAACGCCTGCGATGAAGGCTTGGATGTCCAACCTGAGTGGACTCCTTTGCCATGCAGGTTGGACATTCTGCCCCGCAATGATTTTGGACGGCACACCCCAAACTAACCTTTCCAACTCCAAATCGCTTAAGTTGCCTTTCAATTTTTGCACTGCAAGTGTCAAAGGGTAAGGGGTTTCAGGATCGTGCCAGTCGGAAGCCAAAAAATCAACTAACCCGTTCTGGATGAGCCACCAAGCAGTTTTGCTGGCTGGGTTGTCGGAGCGAAGCAAAAATTCAGCGTTAACTTGCAATAAAGCCCCGTTCGCTAAAAGCCGATACAGGTTCCGCTCATCATCCTGAACCCAGAAGTATCGCTCAGGGTGGGCGATTATCGGCGTGACGCCGCGTGCCTTCAGTTGAAACAGAAGCCATTCGGCGTAAAGGGGCATCTCGTTAGCGTCAAACTCAACGAGCACATACTTGCCTGCACCAGCGTATGTCAGCGACAAAACTTTTTCCCACCTCTCTGGGATGTCTGGGAGAGCCCTGACTTCAGCGGCACTGAAGACACGAATTCCAAACTTTGCTGCCCTTGATGCCAAATCGGTCAAGCCTTTGAACCTTCCTTCAATGTCCAGCCAATCGGAGTCGTAAACATGGGGTGTCGGAGCGACCAACTTGACATCGTTTTCAGCCAAAATCTTCAGCATCCGTTCAGTCGTGTCCCAATCAGTTGGACCGTCATCCACTGCTGGCAAAAGGTGTATGTGCAAATCTGCCAACGGCACTCCCCATCTCCCCCTGTTTGCGGCTGACGCCGCTCCTACAGTTAGTGGCTGATGCCACTCCTACACAACTACATTTTGCGGCACTTTGTGTCTCGCCATCTTGCCCTTTGCCACTATTTTGCGCCAAAAATTTTACGGTGCGAAATCCTAAGAGAGGGGACGAAAGATGGAGTGGCAGCAAAGTTGGCTAATTGCGCTCGCTTCAGGTAGTGCTGCCTTGACGCTCTTTTTGACCGTTTGGGTTCTCGTCCTTTCGCTGAGGTTGAAACGATTGACGCGCTTGATGAACCGACTTTTGCCTGAAGGTTCGGAGCGGTCATTGGACCAATTGCTTGAGCAGTTGCTCATCAAGCAGGAGGAAAACCGAACCCTTTTGGCATCTTTGGAGAACCGCGTTGAGCAATTGAACTTGCTCCTGCAAGGTTGCCTTCAGCGGGTGGGTTTGGTTCGCTTTGATGCCTTTGAGGATATTGCGGGGCAGCAAAGTTTCTCTGTCGCACTGCTGGATAACCGTGGCAACGGCGTTGTCATCACTTCGCTGTTCGGGCGAACTGAATCCCGTTGCTACGCAAAGCCGGTCATTAAGGGCAATTCGCCCCACAGGCTCTCCGACGAGGAAATGGCTGCCATTAAACAGGCTATGGAGCAACCCATTGGGCAGCGGGAGGGAAGATGAAATGCGTGAAGGTGAAGAGGTGGAGCGACTGTTGACGCAAGCCAATGTTGAGCGGATGAGGGGAAATTTTTTGGCGGCTCGCAGGTTGATTGAGCAAGCGCTCCAAAAAGCGCCAGAGCGCGCCGATGTCCACGAACTTTTGGGCGATGTCTACAAGGCTGTCGGTGACTTGCAAAATGCCCTTGAGTGTTACCGAAAGGCTCGCGAGTTAGACCCGAAGCGTCGTTCTGCAGAAGAAAAGTTTGCAGCGACATTGCTGGAAATCAATCCGCCTACCGTTTCGGACGAAGTCCCCTTCTTGCCCAAAAACCCGACCTTCGCCGTCATCCTTTCAGCGCTCCTGCCTGGTGCAGGACAAGTTTACAACGAGCAGTGGCTGAAGGGCATCGCCATGTGCGTGGTCGCTTTGTTTTCCCTCGGCTACTTCCTGCAGTTCTATCACCAAATCCGAAGCGCAGTGACGGTCTTTCCAACCTTGGGGCAAGTCCAACAGCAACTGGAGCAAGCGAGTGTTGGTGAAATTTTGCTGCTTTTACTTGCAGGGTTGACTGCCTTTTGTGTTTGGACATGGAGTATCCTTGACGCTTACAACACTGCCCGCAAATTCCAACAGCAGCAACAGAAACAACAAACCCCACCAACTTTGGAAGGAGGTCAAAATCGGTGAAGGCTCAAGCCCAACCTGATTCCGCTAACTTGCAAATTTTGCCCATACATCGCTTGCTTCGCTTCGCCTTCGCGTTTTTTGTGGTTATCGCTGCTGGTCTCATTTCAGGGGCAGCAAGGGTTGAACTTGCTTCACCTTTCACTGCCCGTCAGGCTGCGGTGCAAGTGATTTTCTACGATGGCGAGACAGGTGAAGTCATTGATCCCAATACAGTTCAGTTGCTGCCCCTTGCACTTCAAAAACGGCTCGGCTATCAGGCGGAAATTTACCGACCGAAGCCAGACTTTTTGAAAGCAACCTTGCAAAGCCTTTTGGCTTGGCTGTCTCTGTGGGTGGCGCTCGGCTTGACAGTCTGGGTAATTAAGCGGTCACTTGTGACTCCCCAGTGGTTTCAAATCGGCGAAATTGCAGGCTGGTTGATGGTTTGGCGGCTACTTCAATCCGTCAGCGTTTCGTGTTGGATTTGGTTGCCAAACTGGCGCTCAGATTTGGTCGTCGGCTTGCTTGACTTGGGTCAAGGGCATCCCGTTCCAGCACACCTGGCGTGGGCAGTTTTT
>Ga0071330_1078211_pt1 | contig 36409 bp, 36 predicted proteins | sample GBScel77sediment_FD_63802 | JGI IMG/M metagenome (GOLD analysis project Ga0071330, IMG submission 63802) | Hot spring sediment microbial communities from Great Boiling Spring, Nevada - Cellulolytic enrichment Sediment 77C v2 (version 2) | ecosystem: Environmental > Aquatic > Thermal springs >...
ATATGTTTGATCAAATCCAGCTATAGAATATCTACCCTTCTTATTCCTCTTACTGAGTCTTTGTCCACATTCTTGAATGTATCTCCAGGCTGTAGATGGGTCTATGAAGACTTCAAAGAAAAATCCTCTTGACAGAAAAATTTTTTAATTTAAAATGTATTGACAAAGGCTTCTCCCTTGTAACTCCTTTATGGGATTTACAAGGGAAGAGGGTTTAAAGAAAAGTCTTTGAACCGTTCAAAGAAGCCTTAAATTAAAACCGCAAAAAGAAGAGGAGGGCTAAGATGAAGAGATTAACTGTAATTTTGTTAATCATCTTTATACTCTTTTCCTTTTCGGAAGGAGTGTCAAGGGAAAACTTAGTTAAATCTGCTTTCCAAAATATCTCACCTATGTTTGGGTATAATGCGCAACATACAAGACAATACCCTTATGATACATCCACAAACAATGGGACGCTTAAATGGAAATTCAAGGCAAACGCTCATATTTCTTCGTCTCCTGCTATTGCTTCTGATGGAACTATCTACGCAGGATCGGGAGACTATTATCTCTACGCAATAAACCCTGACGGAACATTAAAGTGGAAATACCAGGCAAGCAACAAAGTTAACGCTTCGCCTGCAATCGCACCTGACGGAACAATTTATGTAGGCTCAGAGGACAAAAATATTTATGCATTAAACCCAAATGGAACATTAAAGTGGAAGTACCAAACTGGTGACGGAGTTGCTTCCTCTCCTGTTATAGGAACTGATGGAACTATCTATATAGGTTCAAAGGATGACTACCTATACGCAATTAATCCAAATGGGACATTAAAGTGGAAATATCAAACCTCAAATGATATATTCTCATCTCCTGCCATTTCAGCCGATGGGACAATTTATGTAGGCTCAGTTGATGGCTACCTACACGCAATCAACCCGAGTGGAACTTCTAAGTGGAAATACCAAATAGGAGTTCGTATTGATTCTTCTCCTGCAGTTGCTTCTGACGGAACTATATATGTTGGATCAGATCATGGTTATTTATATGTAATAAATTCAGACGGTACACTTAAATGGCGATATCAAACAGGTGCCTGGATTGACTCGTCTCCTGCCATAGCATACGATGGAACAATTTATGTAGGCTCAAGGGACGGTTATGTTTATGCGTTGAACCTAACCGGAACATTAAAGTGGAAATATAAAACAGATGGACCAATCGGTTCTTCCCCTGCCATCTCTTCTAATGGAACAATTTATATAGGATCTAACGATAATTATCTCTATGCAATTAACTCAGATGGAACGCTCAAGTGGAAGTTCAAAACAGGCAACCATGTGTTCCCTTCCCCCGCCATATCATCTGATGGGACAGTTTATGTGGGTTCAGACGATGGCTATCTCTATGCAATAGGTAGTAGTTCAACAAATACACAAAGTCAAAATTGCGATCTTTTTCTGGACAGTTTTGAAAGAACTTCAATCGGTTCAAACTGGACAATTATCGACGACCCAAACCCATCTTCAAATTCAAATTGGTATATATCTAATGGAAGATTGGTGCAGGACAGCAACATATACAGAACAGATAACGAATATTTATACTTTCAGGGAACACATATTGTTGCAGGGAATTCATCCTGGAGTGATTATTCATTTTCATTTGACTTAACCCCAACAGACGACGACGGGGTAGGCGCTATAGTAAGATATCAAGATAAAAACAATTATTATAGATTTATTATGGTAAGTGATCCTACAAATAATGGTCCATTTAGAAGAATAGATAAAATCGTAAACGGAACACCAGTAACACTTACAAGCGATAAAGGTTCATTTGTTGTTAATAAAAATTATAAAATAACTATTAATGTTTTGAGCAACAATATAGAGGTGTTTATAGATGGAGTAAAGATTCTTTCTGCAACTGATGATACATTTAGATCAGGAAAAATAGGATTCACAACATATGCCTGCTCCGCTATTTTTGATAATGCTTGCGTATCAGGTTCTGCTGTAACTCAACAACCAACAGGATGCAAATGGACAGGTACTTGGGATTCAACTTGGGGAAAAATGTATCTTACCCAAACTGGAAATATAGTAACAGGAAATTATGAACATGATAATGGAAAAATTAACGGTACTATAAATGGCAATAATTTAATAGGCACATGGGCAGAATCCCCAACTTATTTGCCACCAAATGATGCAGGAGACTTTATACTTACTATGTCCTCTGACTGCAAATCATTTACAGGAAAATGGAGATATGGAACTTCAGGAGACTGGAAAGAAGACTGGTACGGAACTAAAGTTTCAGATACAGTTCCATCCCAAAATCCAAAATAAGCCACCGAGAGGATTAACCTACATTACGCACGTGTCATTCTCAATTATAATATTTTTCACACTCCTTCAGCTAGAAGAGAAAAAGATAAGTTTTGTAAGATATGCTATGGGACTAACAGACATTTATAGTGTTACCCTAAAAGTAAGTAAGACGGGGAGGTTAGTTCTTATAGCTAGTGGGGTACAAAAATGATTACAAATCAGGATAATTACTTTACAAACAGCTCAATTGCATAGGCTACCCCATCTTCTGTATTTGGTAGAGTAATAAAATCTGCAGACTGTTTTACTTTTTCGTCTGCGTTTCCCATAGCGACACCTATACCTGCCCATTCTATCATAGGTATGTCATTATGGCTATCACCAATAGCCATAACTTCTTCTCTTTTTATATTAAATCTCTCCGCTATCCACTTTAATGCGTCAGCCTTGGTAGCTCTTTTATTCACTATCTCCAGGAATTGGGGAAGTGACGTTAGAGCTATAAGTCCCTCGTCCCTTCTAGAGAATATCTCCTCCAGCCTGGATATAATTTTGGGGTCTTCCACAAACATAAGTTTGAGCGGATCACATATCAGTATCTCTTCAAGATTTTTGACTATCTGAATCTCTACCTCATTAAGCTGTGCATCCAGGATGGAATACTGGTTTGGTCTTTCCGTGTAGAACGTAAATTGATCTATGTAGACATTTAGAGCCAGGTTATGTTCTCTTGAGTATCTCAGTATATCTATAGCCTTATCTTTTGGAATCCTCAGTTCATAAAGCACCTTATCTGTCCTATGGTCTATTATCATAGCTCCTTGATATATGACGCAGGGACCAGAAAGCCCCAATTCAACTGCATATTTTTTGCAGGTTGGATACAATCTTCCTGTGACCAGAGAGACCATAATCCCCCTACCCTCTACATACCTCAGTGCTTCTCTGACTCTAGGAGTTACTCTCTTGTCGGGAGTTATCAATGTCCCATCTATGTCTATGGCTATAAGCTTTATCCCCATAGATAATGATTTTACCTTACTCTTGCTATCTTGACAAGAGAATGCAATTGATACTATACTGATTAAAGAGTTTTAAGTATTCAGGAGGAATATTATGGTAGATAAGGACACAGTTATAACCGCTCTGCGAGACGTGTATGATCCAGAGCTGGGTATAAATGTTGTGGATCTTGGGCTTATAAAAGAGGTCAAGATAGATAACAGTGATGTTATCATAGATATGATATTTACAATTCCAGGTTGTCCACTGAGAGACTATATGTTATCTCAGATAAAAGAGACGGTAGAATCTATAGAAGGAGTCAAGTCGGTAACTGTAAATATCCTAGATGATGTCTGGAGCTGGTGAACCTGTAATACAGACATTTGGGCTTACAAAGAATTATAAAAACAAGCTGGCAGTCGATGAGCTTTCCCTGACTGTCTATAGAGGAGATATCTATGCCTTTCTTGGACAGAATGGGGCAGGGAAGAGTACAACTATAAAGATGCTCTTAGGACTTCTCTATCCGACCAAGGGCTATGCAAAGGTCCTGTATGCAAGGGTTCCTGGAGAACTGAGCAAAGTATTACCTAGGATAGGTGTTGTCACTGAATCTCCTGCTTTCTATCCATATCTTACCGGGGAAGAAAACCTGAGACTATACGGAAGTCTGCTTGGAGTAAAGAATGAGAAGAGGATTAGAGAGGTTCTCGATAAGGTGAACCTTCTAGGTGTTAGGCAGAAGGTTTCAGAATACTCACAGGGAATGAGACAAAGATTAGCTTTAGCTCTGGCTCTTCTGAATGACCCTGAGCTTCTCATACTGGATGAACCAACAAATGGCTTGGACCCTCAGGGTATATACGAGATAAAGAGTATTATAAAGGAATTAAATAGGGATGGTGTAACTGTATTTTTGTCCAGTCATATCCTCTCAGAGGTTCAGGAGATGGCTACCAGAGTAGGAGTTATACATAGAGGCAAATTGATAGCTGAAGGAGAGGTAGAAGAGCTACTGACTTTTGGAGATAGAGTTACACTTGTAGCAAGTCCAAAAGAGCTGGTTTTAAATATCCTAAAGGATAATCCTATAGTGAAGGACTTTGCCGAAGATGGCGATAAATTCCTTGTACATATAAATAAGGAAGATGTATCTAAGCTCAATAAAGAGCTGGTAAATGCAGGGATAGACGTCTTTGCCCTTATTCCTGTAAGGTCTACACTGGAGGACTTCTTTATAAGCATAACTGGTGAGAATCATGTTGTGGATAGAGCTTTACAAACTTTTTAAGCAAAAACAGGTTTACTATACATTTCTGGGGTCTCTCCTCCTTGTAATCATCCTGATCATAGTTGCTAAGTCTGGAGCCAATCTGGAGATTCAGATCCAGACAGGTTCTACTATAGACCTTCGTCCATTGATAAATGCGTACTTTGTTATGGGTTTTACTCTAACTATAGGGATGCCTTTTCTTTTGCCCCTCTTTGTCTCTCTAAATACCGCCAACATATTCACCAGAGAATTTGCTGAAGGGACGATAAGAACCTACCTTGTAAGAATAGGTGGCAGAAGGAGAATCTTTATAGCTAAAGTGATAGTCAATTTTATAATCACCTTTCTATTACTGTTATTTACTGGGATAGTCAGTTTTTCTCTGGGGGCTCTCTTCTTTGGGACAGAGGTAAAGACATTTATCTCTCCACTCTTGCCAATTCCCATCCCGTTCTCCTGGGAGGATAACTTCTTACCTGCCTATCTTTACAGCTGTGTATGTCTAGTAACCATTGCCAGTCTTTCTGTTCTCTGGTCCATCACCTCTAATTCTACAGGAGAGACTCTGCTTAAATCTCTTTCTACCGTTATACTCCTCAATGTCCTTTCTAACATACAGAGGATAAGACCATACCTTTTCACGTCCTATCTGGATATATGGAGTAAGGCTTGGAATGACCCTATCCCATGGGCGGAACTGAATAACGGCTCTCTGATACTACTCCTGCATTCTCTGGGGTTTGTTATCCTGGCTTACTTCTTTTTCCTTAGAAAAGATATACTCTGTTAGACTTCTAGGATATAATATCCGTAGCAGTCAATAACCCTGGTGTCTCCCAATATTTTTATCCTATTATTCCTTCTGTTGAGATATCCAAGATGTGTATGTCCATGGAGGTGGAATTTCGGTTTATACTTCAGGTCGAAGTCTCTAAAGACCTTAAATCCCCTATGGACAGGATCTTTTGACTCCTCGCACAGACCAGATCTGTTCTCAGGACATTGTTTCCCCGAGCCAACCGGCGATTTGCACTGATCCTGGGAATCTCCTACACACATAAGAGGTGGCGCATGGGTTACAAGTATATCAACCCCACCACTCCTCCATATCTGGGGTATCGTCCTTATGACCTTCCAACGCATCTGCCTCTCCGTATACTGGAGTTCATTTCCTCCATAGTATATAGAACCTTCAAATCCCAGAATCCTCAATCCATTATACACTATTAATCTTCCCTCTATACTGGTACAGCCTTCTGGAGGTCTCTGTCTGTATATGGTATCATGATTCCCCCTTACATAGAATAGTGGTCCTTTCAGTACTGTCACAAGAAAAGAGAGAAACTCTGGAGGAAGGTCTCCACAGGAGATGGTAAAATCTATATCTTTCCATCTCTCTTCCTCAAAGAAGTCATACAGTATAGGTTCTTGGTGATCACTTACCACAAGTATTTTCATCTTTCAATATTAATTTTATCACGATCCCTTTTAAAAGACTCATTAGAGATTTATAATAAGATTAGACTAATTTGACCCTGGAGGGAGAGAAAAATGACTAAGAGAGAGATGAACTTGAGAGTGTTTCAGGGATTGGATATACCTTATCCTCTATTCCAGCCGAGGATAGAATCCTGGTATCACTGGCATAAACAGTTCAATATGATGCCGGAGAGATATAAAGATTACTCTCTTCTTGATCTCTACGACGAGCTGGATATATCTATGAGATACGTGGCGTATTATACAGGTATTCCCAGTCCTATAGGTTTAAAATATAGCGATAGAGTGAAAATTACCGAGAGAGAAAAGGGGAAGGATTGCAGGGTGATTGTTATAGATACACCTTATGGGCAACTGGTAAGAGAGATGAGGTTGACCTCCGATGGAAACTGGAGGACATCCAAATCTTGCATAAAGACCAGAGAAGACATAAAGAAAGCGGTATGGTTATTTAAAAACATAGAGTTTTGCTTTATAAGAGAGAATTTCGATATGGGAGATAGATTTATCGGAGATAGAGGATACCCTCAATTTTTTCTCCCCAGGAGTCCCTATCAGACCCTCAATGTTGATAGTTCATGGATGACCCTGGAAGACCTTGTATATGCGCTCAATGATTATCCTGATGAGATGGAAGATCTGATGATGGCTATAGATGAATCATACGATAGACTCTATGAGGAGATAATATCTTCTAGAGATGTTGTAAGGATAGTTAACTTTGGAGAGAATATAGATGCCTATCTATTCTCCATAAGATATTTTGAAGAGTATCTTATTCCATTCTGGGAAAAAAGATCGAATCAGCTTAGGAAAGCAGGTATATACACCCATATACATATAGATGGACACTTCAGACCCATACTCAAATATCTGAAAGATTTACCATTTGATGGTCTGGAGGCTTTGACCCCTCTACCCCAGGGGGATGTTTCCATAGAGGAGATGAAGGAGCATATTGGCGACAAGATACTGCTCGATGGGATCCCTGCTATCCTCTTTCTGCCTATGTATCCCAGGGAAGAACTTTATAGGTGCGTGGAGGAGCTGGTAAGACTCTTCCACCCCAGACTTATACTGGGCATATCTGATGAGATCCCTGAAGGGGTGGAGGAGGAAGGAATTGAACGGGTGAAATGGGTGTCTGATTACTGTAAATCCTTTAAGAGCTAGAGGTAATCGATGGATTATGATGTTGTAATAGTTGGAGGAGGACCTATTGGTTGTTTTGTTGGCAGGCTTATAGCGGAAGGTAAAAGGAGAGTACTTATCTTAGAAGAACATAATGAGATAGGAGAACCTCCTCACTGTGCCGGACTTGTTTCCCCTGAGGTTTTATCGATAAGTGGGATTGGAGATGAAGTGGTTCTAAATAGAATTAGAGGGGCTAATATATATGGTTATGATGGGACAAGACTCTCATTTCTGGGAGAAAAGACATATGCTCTGGTTATAGACAGGATAATGTTCGATAAGAAGATGGCAATAATGGCAGAAGATAGTGGGGCAGAGGTACTGAAAGGGGCAAGGGTCACCGCTTTTGAGAGGGACAATAGATGTATAGATGTTCTTTTCAGAAAAGACGGGAAGGAATACAAAGTTAAGACCCCGTTAGTTATAGGGGCAGATGGCGCCCATTCTCTAGTGGCAAGAGCTTTTAACCTTTCTTTACCAGGAGAGATCATATATGGATTTCAGGTTGAAGGAGAATTAGACTGTACCACCCCTGAACAGGTGGATGTTATGTTGGATAGTGAGACATCTCCGGGATGGTTCTCCTGGATCATCCCTATAGATAGGGGTTATGCCAGGATTGGTTTGGGAATAAATGTAAAGGGGAACCCCAGAGAGTATTTCGATAAGCTGTGTAACAGATGGGATTCTCTTAAGTCTTTCAAGAATTCTGATATAAGGCGGATTATGGGAGGACTTATACCGATAGGGCTCATAGAGAAGAGTTTTACTGATAATGTTATGCTTGTTGGAGATGCTGCAGTACAGCTGAAGCCATTGTCTGGTGGAGGATTGTATCTTGGACTTCTGGCAGGAACGGTCTGCAGTAGGGTAGCTCTGGAGGCGCTAGAGAGGAGAGATTTTTCTAACAATATGCTGTCCAAATACCAGAGACTCTGGATGAAGTCAGTTGGAAAAGAGATAAAACTGGGACTAAGATTAAGGAAGATCTTTCTTGGGCTTACAGATACTGAGAAGTCTGAATTATTGAAGTTACTGGATAATCAAAGGGCAAAATCTATAATACTCTCTACGGGGAATATTGACCATCCCTGGAGGGTTGCTTATAAACTTATGAGCTGTATGAGGGTACCACTTATATCGCGTATGCTGACATTAGCCTTCAGTTAGGGGTGATCCGTATGATACTTGTGGATTCAGAGCGTATGAGAATTGCTGAATCAAAAGTTATGGAGGTCTACAGAATAGATGAGGAGTTATTAATGGAGGTTGTAGCTACAAGGGTTACTGACAGGATAGCAGAATTGATAGGTGATATAAAAGGAAAGATGTTTTTGATCTTTGCAGGAAGAGGTAAGAATGGAGGAGACGCTATAGCAATAGGTAGGCATCTCATCTTGAAAGGTGCAGAGGTGAAGGTCCTTATAGTAAAGAGAGATGAAGAAGAATTTTCTCCCCTTACACAGATTCAACTTGACAGGTTGAAGGAGCTCTCTCCTGAGGCTATACTGGAGTCAAAGGACGAATTGCCCAGAGGGGACCTTGTAATAGATGGACTCTTTGGAACAGGATTCAGGGGGGAGTTAAGGGACCCTTATGCTTCTACCGTAAGACATATGAATTCTCTGGGATTGCCAATCATTTCCATAGACGTCCCTTCTGGTTTGGATGCAAGTACAGGGAAGATCTCTGGTGAGTGCGTTAAAGCAAGATATACTTTTACATTAGGGCTGCCTAAGTTGGGTCTATTTGTCTATCCAGGGGCAGAGTATGCAGGGGAGGTACATATAATAAATCTGGGATTTCCTTTGGGTAGATATATTGAGAGAAACTATGAGCTCATTGACGAAGAATTGATAAGGTCCATTCTTCCTCATAGAAGACCAGACTCGCATAAAGGGACATACGGAAGAGTAGGTATTATAGGCGGCTCACCAAATTATCCTGGAGCATCTATCCTTGTCACCAAAGGCGCCCTTGCAAGCGGGGCAGGACTTGTAACTCTTTTTGTCACCCCTGACATCTCTTGTCTGCTTCACTCTTTAGATCCGGAGGTGACTCTCTTTGCCAGAGAAGACTGGAAGGAGCTATTACCAGTTTTATCCGCCATAGTTGTAGGTCCTGGAATTGGAAGGGTCGATCCGTCATTTATAAGATATATCATTACCTCAAGTACAGTTCCTTTAGTCTTGGATGCGGATGGACTTAATAACATAGCAGGTTCGGTAGAAATACTTACGTCCGCCAAAGCCCCTATTGTTATAACACCCCATCCCGGAGAGATGGCAAGGCTTATCGGTAAGGATACAGGCTTTGTCCAGAATAACAGGATAGCTGTAGCTACTGATTTCAGTAGAAAATATCGAGTGATTACAGTCTTGAAAGGAGCCAGAACGATCATTTCATCTGAAGAGGGAACAGTCTACATAAATCCAACCGGAAATCCTTCTATGGCTACCGGAGGGATGGGAGATGTATTGAGCGGACTTATAGGAGGGTTTATAGCCAGAGGATTATCTCCTCTTTCCGCCAGTATCCTGGGGGTTTATCTCCATGGCCTCGCAGGAGATATACTGAGTAAGGAGAAGGAGAGGGTACTTGCTCAGGAGGTAGCTGAAGAGATCCCCAGGTTACTGAGATCTATGATGGATCACTAGTATTACTCCATCTTCTATCTCTATATAAAATGGAGATCCCTCTATCTCATTACTCACTGTGAGACTGTCTTCTAGATATATGTGGGCGTTATTCAGTGGATACTTGAGGTTATATGTGGTTACCCCTTTTACCTGATCGGTTAATGGTATAAGAGAGATTAATTCCCCCGGTTTTCCGTATAGCTCAAGCCTCTCTTTAAATACGTAACCATCAGATTTTGTTCCCAGGGATATCTTTGCAAGTCTTAACTTACCCTCCCTGACAAATTTTCTTATTACACCAAGAGCAGATAGTGTATGATCTAATCTTGTACCGATTATCCCGTATATTGTTATCTCTCCTATACCGAGCCTCTCGAGTTCTTCCAGTGCAAGATGAAAGTCTGTCTTATCCTTATCCCGTGGGTACTCCTTAAAGGATACACCGAGTCCTTTGTAGTATCTAAGTATTTCCTGATTAACGGAGTCCATATCTCCAATTATTAGATTGGGATTTATCCCTATATCATAGGCATAGTTGGTTCCACCATCTATGCATATGACAAATAAGTCCCCCTTTTCTAATTCCTCTATTAAAGACTCCCTGTCCCAGAGTTCTCCGCTTGCAATAAGCAGTCCTTTCATCTTTTTGGAAGTCTAGGTAAAATTATTATGGTTATCAATAAAGCCAGTACTGCATCAGGTAGTATTACAGAGCTGTTATATGAGACTGAATAGCCCCAGGGATTCATCCCTTTAGGGGCATAAGAAGAGAAGTATACAACTCCAGATACTATGTGGCTCAAGAGTCTACCTGTAGTTCCAACTATTATGCCAATGGCTGGTACGCCCCTTATAAAACCAGATATACCCAGAAGTGAAAAAGCCAGTGGATAGTCCAGTATGAACTGTATGGGATGAACAAAGAACGGTTCTATGAGATACACCAGAAGACCAAAAATAGCTCCAGTAAGCATTCCTACCTTATACCCTCTTCTAATGGAAAGTACAAATATAGGTACCAGACTCCCGAGAGTAATACGCCCTCCCTGGGGTAGCTGATATATTGGAATCATATGAAGTACAATCCCCAGAGCTAGTGTCAACCCTATCTCTGCTATTAATCTGGCATTAAGCTTTCCCATACCTTTATCTCCTCCTTGTAAAAAATAAAAGGCTGTAAGCGAGAGAGCCTACAGCCTTTTATTTACCTATCAGCTATGGCTCCCTACGCTGGCATTACCCAGTTCAGGTTCAAAGGGTCGAAGGGTCTATCCCTTCCTCTCAGCCCCTTTATAGGAGCTCCCCTGCCTGCTTATATTTTACAACAATCAGTAGACTATTGCAATCTTAGAATTTTTTGGTAAAATATATAGCAGTGGGTCGTTAGCTCAGTTGGTAGAGCACCTGACTCTTAATCAGGCTGTCGCGGGTTCGAATCCTGCACGACCCACCATTTAATAGAGCGAGGGTGGCGGAACTGGCAGACGCGCTAGACTTAGGATCTAGTGGTTAATACCCGTGCGGGTTCAAATCCCGCTCCTCGCACCATTAAATAAAAGATGCGGAAGTGGCTCAGCGGTAGAGCATCTCCTTGCCAAGGAGAGGGTCGCGGGTTCAAATCCCGTCTTCCGCTCCAATATAGAAGACTACTCTCGATAGCTTATGCTATCGAGTTATTTTTTATTAAATGTCTTATGGAGGTATTGATGGAAAAGGAATTTACTCAAAGTGGAAGTAAAATCCAAGGAAAGATATCTTATGATCAGACTGAAGTAGCAAAAGCCATAGAAGAGGAGTTGAGATCAAGAGCCTCTACTGTTACCGTTCCTGGATTTAGAAGAGGGAAAGCCCCATTAAAGCTGGTGGAAAACTTTATTGGTAGGGAGTATATAGTAGAGAAGGCTATAGATAGACTTGTTAATGATGGGATTCAGAAGTTTATAGAGGAATACAGTATAGTCCCTTTAGAGATCAGGGACCTGGATTTTATAGAGAGAGGTGATGGAAAGCCTCTTATCTTTACCTTTATAATAGATATCTATCCTGAGGTAAAGATAGAAGATTATAAAGAACTTATAAGTGATCTTACCCGGGAAGAGCCCGTTGTAACAGAAGAAGACGTGGATAAATTTATTGAGGGATTGAGGAAAAGGTTAGGCGTATGGAAAGACGTAGAGGGAAGGACAACTGTTGAAAAGGGCGACTATGTACTTGTAGATATAAAGGATGACCCTACAAAACCATTTGATGAGGATAAAGGGACAGGTTCTATAATACATATTGGAGAAGGGATAGTATCCCCCGGAGACGATGAATCCCTTATAGGTAAGGAGATAGGTGAGTCGGTAGAGATAAAGACCAAATTCCCCGAAGATTATTATGAAGAATCCTTAAGGAACAAAGAGGTGACTTTATACGTACTTATAAAGGGTATCAAGATGTTAGAACTTCCTCAGGTAGATGAGGAATTTGCCAGAAGATTCAACTATCAGTCTGTCGAAGCTATGAGGGAAGGTTTTAGAGAAGGTATATATAAAGAGAGATTAGCTCAGAAGGAAGAATCTATGTACCAGTTGATAAAGGATCGACTTGCAGAGGGCGTTAAGGTAGAAATACCTGAGGTGATGGTAAGGGATAGACTGGAGTATTGGAAGAGAATACTCTATAATAATAGAGAAGCCCCAGAGGATTTTGAGGAGAAGAATTATCAGTATGCATTGAACGATATAAAGGCTACATTGGCTTTGCGTTATATAGCAGACAGAGAATCACTGGGGGCAACAGAAGAAGAGATAAATAGAGTCATTACTTCCTGGAAGGTTAAGAATATTACCGAAGAGATTAGAAATAGTGCTATAAATGCGGTTAAGCAGGATAAGGCTCTGAAATTTTTGCTAGATTTGATAAAAAATAAAGAGGGAGAAGTAAAAGAATGATGGGTGATTATCTGGTTCCAATAGTAATAGAACAGACAAGTAGAGGAGAAAGAGCCTATGATATATACTCCAGGCTCTTGAAGGAAAGGATCGTCTTTATCGGAGGTCCTATAGAAGATGAAGTTGCCAATCTTGTAATGGCACAACTCTTATTCCTCGAAGGAGAAAATCCTGAAAAGGATATATACATATATATAAACACCCCTGGTGGTTCAATTACTGCAGGAATGGCCATATATGATACGATGCAGTATATAAAACCGGAGATATGCACCATATGTATAGGTCAGGCGGCGAGTATGGGCGCAGTTCTTCTGGCTGCTGGTACCAAGGGTAAGAGGTATGCACTTCCTCATAGCAGGATAATGATACATCAACCGGCTATCTATGGAGGATTACAGGGACCGGCTACAGATATAGATATACAGACCAGAGAGCTGTTGAGACTGAAGAGGATAGTTAATGAGATACTGGCGAAACATACATCCCAGCCTCTTGAGAAGATAGAAAGGGATACAGAAAGAGACTTCTTTATGAGCGCCCAGGAGGCAAAGGAATACGGTATAATAGATGAAATAATAGAGAGAAGGCCATAGGAGTAGAAGATGAAGGGTAGAGAGATATTAAGATGTTCTTTTTGTGGTAAGGGTCAGAATGAAGTAAAAAAACTCATAGCTGGTCCTGGGGTCTATATATGTGACCAGTGTGTGAAGATATGTGTTGAGATACTCGAGGAGGATAATATATCCCCTGGTAGTAAAAATACGACCAAGGAGTTGACTTGGGATAGGGTACCAAAACCCCACGAGATTTATGAAAAGCTCAATGAGTATGTAATAGGACAGGAGAAGACGAAGAAGATACTCTCTGTAGCGGTTTACAATCACTATAAGAGGATCCTAGCCCCACCAAGTGATAAGAATGATGTCGAGATCACCAAGAGCAATATACTACTTATAGGTCCAACTGGATCTGGCAAGACATTAATGGCTCAGGTATTGGCAAAGATACTTGACGTTCCATTTACTATAGCAGATGCCACAACTCTGACCGAGGCTGGATACGTAGGTGAAGATGTGGAAAATATTCTTTTGAGATTGATCCAGGTAGCCGATTACGATATCAAGAGGGCGGAAAAGGGGATCATATATATAGATGAGATCGATAAGATTGGACGTAAGTCAGAAAATCCTTCGATAACAAGAGACGTCTCAGGTGAGGGTGTCCAGCAGGCACTTCTTAAGATATTGGAAGGGACAATAGCCAATGTCCCTCCTCAGGGTGGTAGAAAGCATCCTCATCAAGAGTTTATTCAGATAGATACAACCAATATCTTATTTATATGTGGTGGTTCTTTTGAGGGTTTAGAGAAGATCGTCGCCTCAAGGATAAGGAAAAAGTCTATTGGATTTACCGGAAAACTCATCTCTAATGAAGATACCTACGACATACTCTCATATGTACTGCCAGAAGACCTGGTCAAATTTGGCCTTATTCCGGAACTTGTTGGTAGATTGCCGGTGGTTTCAACCCTGCAGAGCCTGACCAAAGAAGAGTTGATGCGTATTTTGGTTGAGCCCAAGAATGCCATCCTGAAACAGTACCAGAGACTATTAGCCTTAGATGGTGTTGAACTCGTATATACTCCCGATGTCCTTTCCGCTGTAGCGGAAGAGGCTTTAAAGCAGGGGACGGGAGCAAGGGGACTGAGGAGTATTATAGAGAAGGTTATGCTTGACGTTATGTATGAGGTCCCCAAGAGATCCGATATAGTCAGGTGCGTTATAGATGCCAGTGTTATAAGAGGAGAGGGTAGCCCGATCCTCTTGACACAGAAAGATATTGAGAGGTTGAACAGAGAAAGTGCCTAAGAAAAAGAGTGAACTTTTACCAGTTTTACCCTTAAAGAATATGGTAGTCTTTCCATCCACCATAGTTCCTATCTATGTTGGAAGGGACATTTCGATTAGGGCTGTAGAATTATCCAGTGAGTATGATAGAAAGATCTTCATAGTAACTCAGAAGGATAATGAGCTTGATGAGATAACTCCAAAGGACCTGTATGATATAGGAACTGTCGGGGAGATCATCCAGACGGTAAGACTACCAGATGGGAGTTACAGAGTAGTTGTAGAAGCCCGATACAGGGCCAAGATAGTTGAATGTATCTATTCTCACACCTTCTTATCGTTTATAGCCAAGATAGAAAAGGTAGAGGAGATAAAAGATGATTCGCTGGAACTGGAGGCATTATCAAGGGTTGTACTTGCCCAGTTTGACGAGTATATAAGACTCAATCATGATCTTCCCGAAGAGGCGTCTATAAGTCTCGAGGAGATAAGGGACGAGCCGGACAGACTGGTTGATATCATCGCCTCTAATCTTCCCCTTAAGAGCTCTGTAAAGCAGGAATTACTTTCTCTCTCTTCTCCCAAAGAAAGGCTCCTTAGGCTCACGTTGGTGCTGGAGAAGGAGCTTAAGATTCTGAGGATAGAGGAAGAGATACAGAGTAAGGTCCAGAGAGAGGTTGAAGAGATACAGAAAGAGTATTATCTCAGGGCAAAGTTAAAGGCAATCCAGGAGGAGCTTGGAGAGAGAGAAGATCTGTCTGATATCTCTTATTATAAGGATAAGATTAGGAACTTAAAGCTCTCTAAAGATATCGAAGAAAAGTTGCTGGACGAGGCGGAAAGGCTCAACAAAGTTCCTCCTTTTTCTCCTGAAAGCGGAGTAATAAAGACGTATCTTGACTGGATCATAAGTCTTCCTTGGAATATCTATACCGAAGATAAGCTGGACCTCAAGAATGTTAGAGATATACTGGATAAGAATCACTATGGACTCCAGGAAGTGAAGGAGAGAATAATAGAGTTCCTGGCGGTAAAGAAATATGGAGGAGCGAAGAAGAGTCCGATACTATGTTTTGTCGGTCCTCCTGGAGTGGGAAAGACATCTCTTGCTCAATCTATAAGTACCGCTCTTGGTAGAAATTTTGTCAGGATTTCTCTTGGTGGTATAAGGGACGAAGCAGAGATAAGAGGCCACAGGAGGACTTATGTTGGGGCTCTCCCGGGCAGGATCATACAGGGTATGAGACAGGCAAAGTCATCAAACCCGGTCTTTCTCCTTGATGAGATAGATAAGCTGGGGATTGATTTCAGGGGAGACCCTGCTTCTGCCCTTTTAGAAGTCCTTGACCCGGAACAGAATAAGAACTTTAGTGATCACTATCTGGAGATACCTTATAATCTCTCACAGGTCTTCTTTATAACGACCGCAAATACCACGCAGAATATTCCACCTGCCCTTTTGGACAGGATGGAGATATTGACCCTGAGCGGATACACTGAACAGGAAAAACTCAACATAGCGATGTACTTTCTTATACCCAGGCTTACCGCTGAACATAACATATCCAGGAAGAAGATATCGATACCTGAAGATGTGATACTGAAGATCATAAAAGAGTATACAAGAGAGGCAGGGGTAAGAAATCTAGAGAGGGAACTGGCTAAGATATTTCGTAAGGCGGTAGTATTTTATCTGGAGGGTAAGAAGGGCATATTCAAGGTTACTGAGGAGAACCTTGCCGAGCTTATCGGTCCTCCAAGGTTTTTGGGTGGATTTATAGAGAAAAAACCAGAGGTAGGATTGGCTAATGGATTAGCCTGGACAGAGGTAGGTGGAGAAGTTTTACCGATAGAGGTTATTCATATGAAGGGTAAGGGTAATCTCATCCTTACCGGGCAGCTAGGAGAAATTATGAGAGAATCAGCCCAGACCGCTTTTAGCTTTGTAAAGAGCAGGAGTATGGAACTGGGTATTAACTATAATTTCAGTGAGATAGATGTTCATATACATATTCCAATGGGAGCTATTCCTAAGGATGGACCTTCAGCCGGTATCACTATGGCATCCGCATTAGCTTCAAGTCTATCAGGTATGCCTCTCAGGCAGGATGTTGCTATGACTGGAGAGATTACGGTTAGAGGCAGGATAATCCCGGTCGGAGGGATAAAAGAGAAACTTTTAGCTGCATACAGTGCAGGGATAAGAGAGGTCATTATTCCAAAAGAGAATGAGAATGACCTGAGTAAGATCCCGGAAGAGATAAAGAACCATTTGATTATAAGGAGTGTTTCTCATATGGATGAAGTCTTTCCGATAGTATTCCATAAGGAGGAGATCCTTGAAAGAGTTAGCTAAGGTGTATAATCCAAAAGAGATAGCTCCAAAGTGGATAGAGAGATGGTTTAATTCTAATGCATTTACCCCGGAAATAAGTAAGGGTGGGAATGTATTCTCTATAGTATTACCGCCACCTAATGTAACAGGTAATCTCCATATAGGACATGCACTTGGATTTACGCTAGATGATGTAGTGGTTAGATATAAAAGGATGAAAGGTTTTGTAACCCTCTGGGTACCAGGAACCGACCACGCTGGAATAGCTACTCAGAATGTTGTGGAGAAGGAGATCGCCAAAGAAGGGCTTACCAGATATGATCTTGGAAGAGAGAAGTTCCTGGAGAAGGTCTGGGAATGGAAGCAGAGATATAGAGATAACATAGTGAATCAGCTTAAACAGATGGGGTTTAGTTGTGATTGGACTAGGGAGAGATTTACTATGGATGAGCACTGCTCCAGGGCTGTCAGAACTGCTTTCGTCTCTCTATATAAAAAGGGACTTATATACAGAGGTGAGAGGATAATAAACTGGTGTCCGAGATGTAAGACTGCACTTTCAGATATAGAAGTGGAATACGAAGAGGCTAGAGATAAACTCTACTATATACGTTATCCTCTAAAAGAAGGTGGTTATATAACGATAGCTACAGTAAGACCTGAAACTATGCTTGGTGATACTGCAGTTGCGGTAAATCCAGAGGACCAGAGATACAGGCATCTTATAGGTAAGACCGCTATACTTCCTCTAGTTGGGAGAGAATTGCCCGTAATAGCAGATGATGCAGTTGAGGCAGGCTTTGGTACAGGGGCACTTAAGGTTACCCCTGCCCACGATCCGGTAGATTTTGAGATAGGTACAAGACATAATCTTCCCAGCGTAAAGGTGATAGATCTGGATGGAAAGATAGACTGTCCTGATTTAGATACTTATACTGGTCTTGACAGGTTTAAAGCCAGAGAGCTTATAGTAAGGCATCTGGAAGAAAAGGGATATTTGGAAAAAGTCGAAGATTATCCTCATAGTGTAGGGCACTGTGAGAGATGCGGAACTGTTGTTGAGCCACTCCTCTCTTCTCAGTGGTTTGTTGCAATGAAGTCATTAGCCCAGAAGGCTTTAGAACGTGATAGTGAGGTAAGATTTATACCTGAGAGGTGGAGGAAGGTATACCATGATTGGCTCCTTAATATAAAAGACTGGTGTATATCCAGACAGATCTGGTGGGGGCACAGGATCCCAGTCTGGTACTGTCTGGATTGTAATGAAGAGATCGTTGAGATGGAAGACCCGAAGTCCTGTCCCAGATGCGGAAGCAGTAATCTGAAGCAGGAGGAAGATGTCCTAGATACCTGGTTTAGTTCTTCACTCTGGCCTATGAGTACACTGGGCTGGCCAGATGATACCGATGATTTTAGGAGATTTTATCCCACCTCTCTACTTATAACCGGATACGATATTATCTACTTCTGGGTTGCAAGGATGATAATGATGGGGCTGGAATTTACAGACAAGATGCCATTTAGAGAGGTATATATAACTGGTTTAGTGAGAGACGAGAAAGGTCGTAAGATGAGTAAGTCTCTTGGGAATGTTATAGACCCTATGGATATAGTACAGGAGCTAGGAGCGGATAGTCTGAGATTTGCCCTGACCTCTTTAGTTACCGAAGGACAGGACGTAAATATAGGGAGAGAAAGGCTTGAAGGTGCCAGGAATTTTGCCAACAAGATCTGGAATGCCGGTAGATTCATCCTTATGAGTGTTAAAGACCCAATAAAGCCCGAGTCTCTGGATGGATTGGATGTATTCAGTAAATGGATACTGAGCCTTACAGACGAGATGATAGAGCGAGTAACTTTCTACTATGATAACTATGACTTTAACGAGATTGCTCAGTCACTTTATAGTTTCTTCTGGGACTATTTCTGTGACTGGTATATTGAGATCTCCAAACTCCTACTGAAGAATAACTCTAGTAATATAAGCTGGGTCTTACTATATGTATTCAGGACCTATCTCAAACTCTTACATCCAGTTATGCCCTTTATAACTGAGGAACTGTGGGAGTATGTAAAGGATAATGATAGTATGCTTTCTGTGACTGACTGGCCTATCCCTCTTGGCTTTAGAGATGAGAAGAGTATCAAGGAGGCTAATGTTGTCTTTGATGTAATAAAGACTTTGAGGTCTCTTAAGCAGGAGATGGGAATATCTTTCGAAAAGAAGATTCCAGGATTTGTTCATAGTGAGACATACGGGGAACTCCTTATAAAGCAAAGAGATATCATATCTTCTTTAGCCAAGATTGAACCACTAGAGATACTTCCAGATGTCCTTCCACCTCAGAAGGGAATTATTTCTACTGTAAGATCTGATTTCGAGACATATGTAAAGATAGGAGATATTGTAGATATAGACAAGGAGATCGAGAGGATAAAGGAGAAGATAGAAGAGATAGAAGGTCAGATATCGAGGATAGAAGAAAGATTACAGAATAAGGACTTCCTCTTGAAGGCTAAAGAAGAGGCTAAAGAGAAAGAAAGAACTCGAAGAGAAAATCTTATAAAAGAAAAGGAAAGATTACTACACAGATTATCTTTGTTATCAACTCAAATAGATGGTTAAGTCTTACAGGGATGCCTTAGACATTATAGAGGGGCTTTCAAGATTTGGATGGAGATTAGGGCTTGAAAGGATTAAAAAGCTTCTAGATAAGCTAGACAATCCTCAGGATAAGATCCCTGTTATACATATAGGTGGAACAAATGGTAAAGGTTCTGTCTCTAGGATGCTCTCATCTGTACTTATATCTGCTGGTTATCGGGTAGGACTTTACACTTCTCCTCATCTTCATTCTATACGTGAAAGGATTCAGATAAACAATAAGCTTATAGATAGGGAATCCTTTGTCAGTATACTGGAGGATATCTTACCCTTTGTAGAAAAACTTTCTGACGAAGATGACGAATTTTACCTGACACAGTTTGAGATCCTTACCGCTATGGCTTTCCTGTATTTTTACAGTTCTAAGGTGGATATTATAGTGCTAGAGGTAGGGCTGGGTGGAAGATTAGACGCCACTAATGTTGTAAGCGGACCTCTGGTTTCTATCATCACCAATGTCGATTGGGATCATATGGATAGATTGGGGAATTCACTGTCTCTTATAGGACGTGAAAAGGCAGGGATCATAAAGAGAAATGTCCCGGTTGTTACAGGAGCCAGAGGGGAAGGTTTAGATGTGATAGAGGGGGTTGCCAGATCCCTGGATTCGCCACTCTACATACTGGGAAGAGATTTTTCTGTAGACTGGTTTGCCCTTTCCCAGATTGGAACCGAGATAGGTTTTACAAACGAGAGAAGAAGAGGAGAATTCTTCAGTGCTCTTAGGGGGATATATCAGGTAGAGAATATGGCTGTTTCTCTTATGGCTCTAGAGATATTAAAAGACAGACTTAATATTCTCGATAGAGATATTGTAGAGGGCTTTAAGAGTGCTTTCTGGCCGGGTAGAATGGAGATAGTATCTAGAAACCCTATAATTCTTCTTGATGGAGCTCATAATAGAGGCGGGGCAGAGAAACTCTCAAAATCTATAGCATTACTCTTTGATATAAAACCTACCCTAATAGTTGGGATGCTAAAGGATAAAGATGCATATGGGATAGTTAATTCTATAATCCCTTATGTAAAGGATACTATTATTGTGACTGCCCCCAAGAGTAACAGAGCTTTAGACCCTATGACTCTTGGTAAAGTAGTTGAGGATTTGGGTGGTAAGCCTCTTATTATTCCAGATGTGAGAGATGCTGTAAAGGCTGGTCTGGATTTAGAGAGAGAATTTATATGTATTATGGGTTCCCTCTATACGGTTGCTGAAGCAAGAGAGTTCCTTTTGGGTGAGGTAGAAAAAGACTAAACTTATTATTGAGGTGAATATAATGAAGCTGGAAGAGGTTAAAGAGCTACTGTCTGCTAAGGTCTTATGTGGGGAGAGTCTGTTGGATAAAGATGTGGACAATTTCTATGCCTCTGATCTTATGAGTGATATACTAGCTACCGTTAAGGAGCCGGGTATCTTGATTACTGCTATGACTCAACCGCAGGTAGTAAGAACAACACAGATGTTAGACCTTATAGGTATTATTTTTGTAAATGGCAAGACCCCTCCAGAAGAGACCCTGAAATTAGCCAGGGCTAACGAGATCCTTATTCTGACCACAAAGTATTCTATGTTTGAGGCTTGTGGGAAATTATATCTGGCGTTGAATAGATGTCAAGAGAGATAGATAGAGACTTTTACAGCTTATTAAAGCTTCCTGTCACCCTTATAATGAATGCCAATATGCCAAAGGTTCTTCCAGACAGGAAGGTATTTCAGGTTAGAGAGATACTCAAGATAAATCAGCTGGATGGTGTTGCTATCACCAATGAGGATGGAAGACTGGTTGGTATAGTTACAATGTACGATCTACTTAAGGCTATAGAGGAGAATAAGAGGGATTCTTCGGTAGAAGATATTATGACTAGAGATGTTGTCGTCCTATCCCCTTCTCATACTCTGGCTGATGCTATAGAGTACTTCAGGGTCTATGGATATGGTAGATTCCCCGTTGTGGATAGGGATGGTGTCTTCCTTGGGATGGTGACCCCTCTGGATATAGTTATAAGATTACCTGGTTTAAAGGAAGAGAAGGAGGAGATCGAGGAGAAAGAGGGGGAAAAGACCAGGGTAATAAGACTGGAATTTTCTGTTGAAGGGGGAGACTTTATTAATGGGGGAGAGGCTTCTAGTAAGATAAAGAGATATCTGCAGGATTTAGGTCTACCAAAGGACATCATAAAAAGAGTTGCCATAGCCAGCTATGAGATGGAGATGAATATAGTGATCCATGCGTATAAAGGTAGATTGATAGCGGAGATATCTTCAGATAAGATCGTTATAAAAGCGATAGATGAAGGTCCGGGGATAGAAGATATAGAAAAGGCTAAAGAGCCCGGTTACTCCACTGCTTCTCCAAAGGTAAGAGAATTAGGTTTTGGAGCAGGAATGGGATTACCAAACATTATTGCCTGCTCTGATGAATTTGATATAAAGAGTACTGTAGGGGTAGGTACAGAAGTCACTTCAGTAATATATATAAGGTAGGTTGATCTCAATGAGTATGATAAAGATAAATAGGAACCTGTGTAAAGGTTGTGTGGATTGTATAAGGGTCTGTCCTACTGAAGCCCTGAGGGTTAGGCAGGGAAAGGCGATTCTCCTAGAAGACAGATGTATAGATTGTGGGGAGTGCATCACCACCTGTCCTGAACGTGCTATAGAGCCAATCTTAGAAGAATTAAAGGATATGTCCCGATACAGGGTAAAAGTAGCCCTTGTAAGTTCTGTACTTTATGCCCAGTTTGGACTGGATATCTCTCCCTATCTTATAAGGTCTGCAATAAAGAAGATGGGTTTCGATGTTATTATGGATGTTGCTTTTGGAACAGGGGTCTCCGGTATTTATCTTAGGGAACTTTTAAGAGAAAATCCCGATAGGATCTACATATCTTCTATGTGTCCTTCGGTGGTTAAGTTGATACAGATCAGGTTTCCCTCTTTAACCGACTATCTTACGCCGATTCCTTCCCCTGAGGAGATCTCAGCCAGATACATCAGGGAAAAACTTATTACTGATGGTTACAGAGATGAAGAGATAGGGATATTTTTAATCACACCCTGTTCCGCCAAGATATCTGATATAAAGGAGGGTAGAGGTATACACTATGTAAATGGGAGTATAAGTGTAGCCGAAGCCTATAAACATATTGTGAGATTGATAAAAAATGTAGAAGAGGATCGTAGCGAGCCTGTCTGGGGAGAGGGGATAAGCTGGGTAAGGGATGGAGGAGAGGCAAAGAGCCTTGGCATATTGAATTACCTGGTGGTGGATGGGGTGAAGAATGTGCTAAAGGTCCTGGACGATTTAGAACTGGGTAAATTAAGAGGGATAAGTTTTGTTGAAGGTAGAATGTGTAGTGGTGGTTGTGTGGGGGGACCCTTAAATGTCCAGAATCCATATCTGGCAAGGGTAAAGATCAGGATGCTGGAAGATCTGGGAACTTATGGAATAGACCACAGTATCTATGAGAGATTAAAATCTGAAGGTTATTTTATCAGGGAGAAGTCTGAGGTTAACCCTTCTCCATACAGATTAGGAAAAGATCTTGGTACTGCTATAGAGAGGATGAAGAGATTGGAAGAGATTTTAAAAAGTCTACCTGGAATCAACTGTGGGTCCTGTGGAGCTCCAAACTGTAGGGCTCTGGCTGAAGATATAGTTAACGGAGAGGCTAGGATTACTGATTGCATATTTAAGCTTAAAGATAGTATCGAAGAATACGCCAGGAGTTTAATAAATATAATTAGAGGGGAAAGATAGTTATGACACTGAGAGAATTATTAAATATTTTACCTCTGGAAAATTTGGGGAACGAGTCTGACCTGGATAGGTCTCCTAAGGGAGGTTATGTGGGAGATCTCTTAAGCAATGTGATGAGGTTCGCCAAAGAGGGTAATATATGGATCACAGTACAGACACACATAAATGTTATTGCTGTAGCTACATTGGTGGGTATAAGCTGTATTATATTTCCATGTGGTGTTAAACCCTCCGAAGAGACTATAGCCAAAGCCAAAGAAGAGCATATAGCACTCTTATCTACGGAGTTAGATGCCTTTACAATATGTGGTAAAATATATGAGTTGGGTATTAGATGAATGTAGCTATAGACTTGCACATTCATACATTATTATCTCCGTGTGCGGGGATAGAAATGATACCTGTAAATATAGTGAGGAGGGCTCTAGAACTGGGAATTGATATGATTGCCATAACAGATCATAATGCGGTTGGAAATGCCTCCAGTGTAATAGATTTTGCTAGGAAGTATGCGCCGGAATTAGTAGTTCTACCAGGTATAGAGATAACCTCCAGGGAAGAGGTACATATATTAGGTATATTACCCACTGTGGAAACTGCCATGGAGTTAGAGTCTGTGATACATAGACATCTGGTAGATGCCCCTGGTAAGGATTATACTACCAGTCAGCTGATTGTAGATGATGAGGCAAATTTTATTAGATATGAAGAACACTTTCTGCTTGGTGCTACCGATTTTTCTGTTGAGGAGATATCTGACCTTATACATTCCTTCGATGGTATAGTTATTCCTGCCCACGTAGATAGAGAGTCCTTTGGCCTTATCTATACGTTGGGATTCTTCCCCCGTAATCTCAATATTGATGCGGTTGAGGTTTCCAAGTTTGCAACAGAAGAAAAGATAGAGATGGTTAGGAGATCTCTTCCCTACGATGTCCCTATCATATCTTCAAGTGATGCGCATTTTCTAGAGGACTTTGTTAAACCCAGGACTTTTTTGAAATTAAGAGAGAAGACCTTTGAGGGATTAAGAGAGGCATTTAGGAACTATAAATTATCCAGAAGCTAATAAAGGAGGATTAAGTATGGATCCTGTTCAAAGAAGAATCATAGATGAGATAATATCTAACTGGAAGGAGAAACCTGGAGCTCTAATGCCTGTACTCCAGGAGATCCAAGAAAGGTTAGGGTATCTTCCAAAAGAAGCTATGGAAGAGGTTTCTAGGAGTTTAAATATCCCTCTAACCGAGATATATGGGGTGGCAACATTCTATCACTTCTTCTCTTTGAAGCCTAAGGGGAAGTATAAGATTCAGGTATGTGAGGGGACCGCATGTTATGTTAAGGGGGCTAAAAGGGTATTGGAGAAGTTTGAGGAAGTATTGGGTATAAAGGTCGGAGAGGTTACCCCTGATGGTAAGTTTTCTATAGAGAGTGTGAGGTGTATAGGTGCCTGTAGCCATGCACCGGCTATTATGATAAATGACCAGGTCTATGGGCGTATGAACTCTGAAAAGGTCTTACAGCTCATAAAATCACTCAAATGATGGAGGATCTTTCGTTACATATTCTGGATATAGTCGAGAACAGTATAAAAGCAGGCGCTACTGAGATAAGTATAGAGGTCTCTATTGACAAGAGAGAGAATCTTATAACGATAAAGGTAACGGACAACGGTAAAGGGATGGATGATAAGACTCTAGAGCGTATAAGAGATCCATTTTTTACCACAAGAACCACCAGAAAGGTTGGCTTAGGTGTCTCTTTCCTGGACGAGATAGCAGAACTTACAGGGGGGACCCTTGATATTCAGTCTACCCCAGGGATTGGTACTACGGTTTTGCTGAGGCTTCCTCTTGATCATCTGGATAGGCCTCCATTGGGAGATATCATCTCTACTCTTATCACCATACTGGTGACCAATCCCGATATCCATATATCTTACCGTGAGACTCGTAATGGAAGAGTCTGGGTTTTTGATTCCACAGATGTAAAAGATTTATTAGGAGACTATGTCTTATTGGGAAAAGTGAAAGAATTATTGTATAATAGTTACAAAGAATTTACCGGAGGTGAATTGCTTTGAAATCTTTGGAGGATTTAAAGCGTATAAGAGAACAGGCACAGGCTCAGATAAGACTCAGAACACAGGAGTCTAACACAAAGATAATTGTAGGGATGGGAACATGTGGAATAGCTGCTGGGGCAAGAGAGACCCTGATGGCTATCCTCGATGAGCTGGCTAAGAGAAATATACAGGATGTTGTGGTTACACAGACCGGGTGTGTTGGTCTTTGTGAATATGAACCGCTGGTTAATGTTGTAAAACCGGGACAACCCAAGATCACCTATATGAAGGTAACCCCGGAGAAAGCCAGGCAGATTATTGCCAGTCATATAGTAAATGACCAGATTATAAATGAATGGGTATTAAGTACAGAAGAGGTATGAAATGGCTATAGTAAGGGCTAACGTGCTTATATGTGCTGGAAGTGCATGTGTATCTTCCAGGGCTTACGAATTTAAGGATGCTCTTCTAAAAGCACTGGAAGAGGCTGGTATAAGAGAAGAAGTAAATGTCGTAGATACCGGATGTGTAGGGACCTGCGACTTAGGACCTGTAGCTATAGTGTATCCAGATGGAGTCTTCTATGTAAGATTAAAGCCTGAGGATGCCAAGACTATTGTTAACGAGCATCTATTGAAGGGTAGAGTGGTAAACAGACTTCTCTACCAGGAACCTATCACTAAAGAGGTCTTCCCATCACTCTCTGAGATAGACTTCGTGGCAAGACAAAAGCGTATAGTCCTGAGAAATATGGGGATCATAAACCCGGAAAGTATAGAAGAGTATATAGCAAGAGAAGGATACCAGGCTTTGGCAAAGGCTCTTACTATGACTCCAGAGGAGGTTATCGATACGGTAAAGAGGTCCGGCTTGAGAGGGAGAGGAGGAGCAGGTTTTCCTACAGGTTTAAAGTGGGAGCTTGCCCGTAAGGCAAAAGGGAGCCCCAAATACGTAATATGTAATGGAGACGAAGGTGATCCTGGAGCCTTTATGGATAGAAGTATCCTAGAGGGCGATCCTCACAGTGTTATAGAGGGGATGATGATAGCTGGATATGCGATTGGAGCCAGTAAAGGTTTCTTCTATGTAAGGGCGGAGTATCCACTTGCTATAGAGAGACTAGAATTAGCTCTTGAACAGGCGAGAAACTATGGCCTTATAGGAGAAAATATACTGGGTACAGATTTCTCCTTTGACATAGAACTTAGAAGAGGCTCTGGAGCATTTGTATGTGGCGAAGAGACAGCCCTTATAGCCTCTATTGAAGGTAGGAGGGGAGAACCAAGACCTAGACCTCCGTATCCAGCTAATAAGGGATTGTGGGATAAGCCTACTGTTATAAATAATGTAGAGACTCTTGCTAATATAGCCCCCATAATATTAAATGGAGCAGAATGGTTTAGTAGTATAGGTACGGAGAAGAGCAAGGGAACCAAAGTATTTGCGTTGGCTGGAAAAGTAAATAACACCGGACTTATAGAGGTTCCTTTTGGCACTACTCTTAGAGAGATCATCTTTGATGTTGGAGGAGGTATACCTGGAGGCAAGAAGTTTAAGGCTGCCCAGACCGGTGGACCTTCTGGTGGATGTATCCCTGCTGAATATCTGGACCTTCCACTGGACTACGAATCTCTGAAGCAGATAGGAGCTATAGTTGGTTCTGGTGGACTCATCATTATGGATGAAGATACCTGTATGGTTGATGTTGCCAGATTCTTCCTTGAATTTACCCAGAGTGAATCCTGTGGAAAGTGCCCTCCCTGTAGAGTAGGAACAAGAAAGATGCTCGATATACTAGAGAGGATTATTAATGGGGAAGGAGAAGAGGGAGATATAGAGAGACTTATAGAATTAGGTAATGAGATAAAGCAGGATTCTCTCTGTGGACTTGGTCAAACCGCACCCAATCCGGTCCTTAGCACTATAAGGTTCTTTAGAGATGAGTATGAGGCTCATATAAAGGAAAAGAGATGTCCTGCCAAGTCCTGTAGAGCCCTCATAGCGTATCAGGTTATACCTGATAAATGCAGGGGTTGTGGAATATGTGCCAGGATCTGTCCTGTTGGTGCTGCTCAGGGTAAACCCAGAGAGATTCACCATATAGATAAGGACTTATGTATAAAATGCGGAGATTGTTTTGCCAAGTGTCCATTTGGAGCCATAGAGAAGGTAGATATCTTTGCAGAGAAACACTAAAAGGAGGCAATTGAACTATGGGAGAGAGATTTTATGTCTCTGCTCCACCCCATATAAGATCCAAGTATGATGCCAGATATATAATGCATCAGGTAACTATAGCTCTCATTCCACCAACCATAGCTGGTATAATCTTTTTTGGGGGTAGAGCTATCTTGATTCTGCTTATTTCTATAGCAAGTTCTGTTCTCTGGCAGAGACTAGTCCTTTATATAAAAGGAGAGAGAAGACCTTTAGATGGCAGTGAGCTAGTAACTGGTCTACTTTTGGGCTTAAATCTCTCTCCGCTTGTTCCCTGGTGGATACCCATAATAGGGACATTTGTAGCTATCGTTTTGGCTAAAGAATTATTTGGTGGTTTGGGGTTCAATATTTTTAATCCTGCACTTATAGCTAGGGCTTTCCTTGTGGTCTCCTGGCCTATGGAGATGACTACATGGATGTTCCCATACAGTGCAACTCAGGCGACACCCCTTAGCGGTATAACTCAGGCAACACCTCTAACTCTCTTAAAACTGCAGCACACATATACTCCGTACATAAACCTCTTCCTCGGTAATAGGGGTGGATGTATAGGAGAAACCTCCGTCCTTGCCCTCCTCATAGGGGCAGGGTATCTCTTCTATAAAGGGATCATTGACTGGAAGATCCCTATACCGTATATATTTACAGTGGGGATTCTTGCACTGATCTTTAGACAGGATCCATTATTCCACATAATGGCTGGTGGGTTGATCCTGGGTGCTTTTTTCATGGCAACTGACTATACCACAACACCCATTACGAAACCTGCCAGAGTAATTTTCGGGATAGGTTGTGGTATTATTACGATACTTATAAGGCTGTTTGGTGGATACCCTGAAGGGGTCTCCTTCAGCATCCTCTTTATGAATGCTATGACCCCTCTATTGGATAGATGGACCATACCAAAACCCTTTGGATATAAGACTTTAGGGAGGAACGTATGAAGAGACTACTGCGTCCCCTTATTAATGGTATTCTTAGAGAAAATCCTATACTGATTCTTATGATAGGTCTCTGTCCTGCTTTAGCGGTCTCTAGTGCTGCTATAAATGGCATATATATGGGTTTAGCTGCCACATTCGTCTTAACGGGTTCAAACTTACTGGTATCGCTTATAAGAAAATGGGTTCCTGATCAGATTCGTATACCCATCTTTATCACCATCATAGCTACCTTTGTTACCATTGTGGATATGGTTATGCATGCCTATGCTCCAGATATGTATAATATCCTTGGAATCTTTATCCCTCTAATCGTTGTCAACTGTATAATATTAGGTAGGGCAGAAGCATTTGCATATCATAACGGAGTTATTGAGTCTCTGGGGGACGCAATAGGGATGGGGTTAGGCTTCACACTTATTCTGATTGTCATAGGGGGAATAAGAGAACTGCTTGGGAATGGAACACTCTTTGGTTTTCAGATTATGCCATCAAGCTATAAACCTGTGATATTAATGATACTTCCTCCTGGGGCTTTTTTGACTATAGGATTCTTACAGGCTATACAGAGATATAGAGGAGGTAAAAGCTAGAGATGTTGACACATTTTCTTCTTCTCTTCATAGGGGCATTGTTAGTAAATAATATTCTGCTTATAAGGTTTCTTGCTCTCTGTTCTTTCTTTGGTGTCTCAAATTCGCTAAGCACATCAATAGGTATGGGGATGGCGGTGACTTTTGTAATGGTTCTTGCTTCTTCTGTAAGCTGGATCCTGTGGCACTTTATCCTCGTTCCTTTACATCTTGAATTTCTAAAGATCTCTGCATTTATCCTTACCATAGCAGCGCTTGTGCAGTTTGTTGAGTTATTCCTTAAGAAGAATAGTCCCTCCCTCTATAGGGCTATGGGTATATATCTGCCTCTGATAACTACGAACTGTGCCATCCTGGCGGTTGCCTTTATAAATGTGTCAAACAATTATAGTTTTATAGAGTCGATCGTATACTCCATAGGAGTGAGTAGTGGTTATACACTGGCAATTGTTATGTTTGCAGGCATAAGAGAGAGGATTGCTTCGGCTCCTATACCAAAAACTTTTCAAGGGTATCCTATTGCGTTTATAACTGCAAGCCTTATGTCCCTTGCTTTTCTCGGATTTAAGGGACTATTCGGGTTATAGAAAGGAGGGGAGATTAGCTATGGGTGAGAATAATGACTGGAGACTAGCAGATTTTATTGGCGTAAAGGCGCTAGAGAATGGAGTTACCATAATAGGTCTTACACGTGGGAAAGAGACCAAGATAAGTCATACCGAGAAGTTAGATGCCGGTGAGGTTATGTTTGCTCAGTTTACAGAGAATGTCTCTGCGATAAAGATAGAAGGTAAGGCTGAGATATATACAAAGTTTGGAAAGATAACTAGTGGAGATCTGTAAGGAGGATTTCTGATGTGTGGAATAGTCGGATATTTAGGTAAAAAGAAGGCTGTCCCTATTTTGATAGATAATCTTAAAAGACTAGAATACAGAGGATACGATTCAGCAGGAGTAGCTATAGTAAGAGATTCTTCCTTAGTCGTAGAAAAGAGTGTTGGGAAACTGTCTAAACTGGAGACGATAGTTATACCAAAAGACTATCAGGCAACTATAGGGATAGGACATACCAGATGGGCGACCCATGGAAAGCCTTCGGATGTCAATGCCCATCCCCATACTGACTGTAAGGGTGAGATAGCGTTAGTCCATAATGGGATCATAGAAAACTATCTGGAGTTAAAGGAAGAACTTATAAAAAGAGGACATAAATTCCTTTCTGAAACTGATACAGAGGTGATAGTTCACCTTGTTGAAGAGTACTATGAAGGGGATCTGTTGGAGGCGGTGAGATCTGCCATTAAGAGACTGGAGGGTTCATACGCTATAGCAGTTATCTCTTCTAGGGAACCGGAGAGGATAGTTGTTGCCAGAAAGGATAGTCCATTAATACTGGGTATAGGAGATGGAGAATACTTCGTAGCTTCAGATATACCTGCGGTTTTAAACTATACCCGTAATATCTGGATACTCGAGAATGGCGAGTTAGGAGAGATCACTCCAGCAGGCTGTAAGGTCTACGATCTGGAAGGAAAAGAGAAGAGAAAGGATACTATGGTTGTCTCCTGGGATATATCGATGGCTGAAAAGGGCGGTTATCCACACTTTATGATAAAGGAGATACATGAACAGCCAAATGCCCTTAGAGAGACCTTTAGAGGAAGAGTAGGGAGCGATGGTCTGGTCAAACTGGACTTCAAAAATGTCACTATGGATGAGTTAAAAAGTCTCAAGAAGATCTATTTTGTTGCCTGTGGGACAGCTTATCATGCTGGTCTTGTAGGTAAATATCTCATAGAGAGATTCGTCCGTATTCCTGTGGAAGCTGATATAGCCAGTGAATTCAGGTATCGAGACCCTATCTTTGAGAAAGATAGTTTGATGATTGTTATAAGCCAGTCCGGTGAGACTGCAGATACCCTTGCCGCCTTGAGGATGGCTAAGGAGAATGGTGTTAAAGTTGTTGCTATATGTAATGTCGTTGGAAGCTCTATAGCCAGAGAATCTGATGATGTCCTGTATACATATGCTGGACCAGAGATTGCTGTTGCCTCTACAAAGGCATATACATCTCAATTGATGGTCATCTACCTGCTTATGCTTTTACTGGCACAGATAAAGGGGACATTATCGGTAGAAAAGATTAAGGAATTTGTAGAAGACCTCAGGAAGATCCCTGATGTCGCTTCTAAGGTCCTGGAAGATCTGGAACCTGCCATTATTGATTTCTCTAAGAGATACTATAAAGCTCACGATGTCTTCTTTATAGGTCGAGGCTTAGATTATGCACTTAGTCTGGAAGGTGCCTTAAAACTTAAAGAGATATCTTATATACATGCAGAAGCCTATGCGGCAGGAGAACTGAAGCATGGACCTCTATCTTTACTTGAGGAAGGGGTTCCTGTTATATGTCTTGCAACTCAAGAGTATCTACTTGATAAGATGATAAGTAATATAAAAGAGGTAAAGGCGAGAGAGGCTACTGCCATAGGATTTGGTATAGAGGGGACTGAAGAGTTAAAGGATGTATGTGATGAGGTATTCTACATACCGAAGGTAAATGATATATATGCCTCAGTTATAACAGTAATTCCACTTCAGCTTATTGCTTACTATATGGCTAAAGAGAGGGGTTGCGATATAGATCAACCCAGAAATCTGGCAAAGTCTGTTACAGTAGAATAGATTTTTCCCTCCAGGGAGGTGGGCTTTCGTTTAACTTTCAGGACAATGGTACAGTAGTAGGATAGTAAGAAGCGAAAGTGATAAGGTTGAAAATTGGAGGAAATTAATGGGAAAGAAATATAAGAATCCACCACTTGTAGAAGCACTATGCGAATTCCAATTTATATCAAGTCAACCTTGGGATATAACTATACCAGGATTAGTATATGAAAGAATAAAAGATAAATTCCCTAAAAAGGAACAACAGCTTGGGATTGGTATCCAATTACAGCCTACAGATAGAGGGGTTGAGCATAGAATTGAGCCTGTTCCACCTCGAATTCAATTCCGTAAAGAGGATGGAACTGCTCTAATTCAAATTGCTCCAGACCTTCTAGTAGTTAATCAGTTAAAGCCTTATCCAACATGGAAGAATTTTAAATCGATGATCTTGGAAGATTTTAATATCTACAGAGAAGTGGCAAAGCCTAAAGGGTTTAGAAGAATAGGCCTTAGATATATAAACATTTTTGAGTTTGACAAATCAAGAGTGGAATTGAGAGAGTATTTTAGATACTACCCATCTATTCCGGATGATTTACCACAGATCTATACTTCCCTGCTAGTAAGAGTAGAATTTCCTTTTGAAGACGATAATGAGATACTTATACTTACATTAGGTTCAATGATTCCAAGTAATCCCAATGTTACCTCTTTGGTTCTTGATATTGATTATGCTATGATAAAGCCCGAGTACATTCCTCTGGATTCTGTATGCGAATGGTTAGAGAAAGCCCATAAAAGGGTAGAGGATGCATTTGAGTCAAGCATAACAGATAAATCTAGAGAGCTTTTTGAAAGGGAGGATAAGGGATGATGGAAGTTGCTACTTATATGAGGCAAAGAAATCTGCTAGATTTTCTACCTAATTATTCCTATTTTGGGACAGAAACAGGAGAGATCAAAGAGAACTCTTATCTACTTTATCCCATTAGGATGATAGAAAGATTGAGAGAGTTTTATGTCTTTAAAGGAATAGGCAAAATCCAGGAATTCCTTCGTTCTAATGAGGATTTGATTCCAATTTTATATGAAGCACTAGGACATATTTATAGAATTTTTGGGCCGAATGTTATAAATTTTCTCGAGCTTCACAGTGACCCTGAAGAATCTTGGGACGAGCTTTTTATAGTAATTAAATCGCCATATCCATCTGAGAAAGCTAGAGAATTGATGGATAGGCTAGGAGACGAATGGTTTCTAAATATCATTGATAAAGTAGGAAATAGACTCTGCATAACTGAGGAGCCCTTATGAGTTTTGACTGGAAAAAGTATCTGAGTCTAGCAGAAGAACTCGCCCAAAATAGTGAAGAGTCTTATCTACGTTCTTCTGTAAGTCGTGCTTATTATAGTGTATTTTGTATAGTGAGAAATGAGACTGTGGGTAAACAATATAAGAAATCTGATGTTCATAATAAAGTGATAGAGATTCTAAAGAATAAAGAGGATAAAAATTTAAAGAAAATTGGGTGGAATCTTGATGAGCTTAGAAAAGTAAGAAATAAAGCAGATTATGATGAGGACGAAGAAATTGATTATGACTTGGTAAGTCGTATGATTCTTATAGCAAAAGATACTCTTAAGAGATTTAGTAATAAGAGATAAAGTCGACTGAAATTCTGTTTTTTGGAAAGAAGAAAAAGAGCGGATTCTCACTATTGAAATCCGCTCTTTTAAATTTTTATCTGAAGTTTCTTTATAACCAACCTGTGAGTTTGGCTAACAGCCTTGTATAGTCTATAAAGTTCTGCCAGGATATATCAGGAGGAACACCGTGGTCACAGCTGGGGATATATCCTCCATCCTTCAGTAAAGGAGGAACAACCCTCATAACCTCTTCTTCCATAATCCTTCCTCCTTTGGCTATGGCTCTCTTATCTATACCACCAATATAAGCCATATTCTTGCCGAATCTCTTTCTGAACTCCACAATGTCATTTCCCGCTGCTACCTCTACAGGTATACAACAGTTAACTCCAACCTCTATCCAAAGTGGTATAAGTTCACCTATATATCCGTCTGAGTCTATACATATTACCGGACACCCACTCTTTTTGAGTTCCGGCACCCATTTTTCATAGGCAGGGAATAGAAATTCTCTCACCATCTTTGGAGAGATCATACTATGTCCTTTATAAGCCATATCTTCTGATATTATAACGTAATCTAACTGAACTCTTGATATTATTGGTTTTAAAACTTCTAGGACAAAGTTAGCCCAGAAGTCAGCCATCTCATAGACAAAATCTGGTTTATCTATCATAAATATACACAGGTTTTCAAATCCGCACCACTCTCTCAACTGCCAGAAGGGTCCATTGATACTTATGCTTAGTACATAGTCTCTATCCTGGACCTGCCTACATCTTTGTTCGAAGTCTTCTGGAAACCTACCCGGACTCCTGGGATCATATCGTTTTTTCATCTCCTCCCAATCAGAATATGTCTCTACAGGAAATTTGTGCCATTTCCTTGTTACAAAGTCCTTAGCCTCCCTCAGGTAGGTATAGTCATACTGATCTGATATCTCCACTATTGCCCCCATCCAGTCTTGAACTATATAATGTCCATCTCTATGTTCCAGTACCTTTTCCTCAAACTGTGGTATCATCTTGAAGGACACTCCAAGGTCTACTCTGGGTTTTGTCTTTTCTTCCTCTATACCAAGTATCTCTAACAGTGCTGAGTAGTAGTTTTTCCCTTCAGGCAGTCCCTCTTCTCTCCACCTTTTTAGGGTTGATTCCCTTGGCCCACCTGGCATTAGAGGGACCTTATCTGGTTTTCCAAATGTTAGGGTTTCTATAAATCTCTCTCTCGGTGTCATAGCACATCACCCAGAAGATCTTTAATTTTAATGGCTTTGCCAGTGGCTATAGATTTGTTGGCAGAGACTCCAATCATTATAGACATAGCACCTGCTCTTGAGTCTGCCATATGGCCAAGAGGGTCTGGGAGATTTTCTATAAAGAGCATCCTTTGTAGTCTTTCGTCTGCTCCCCAGTGTCCTCCCGTAGCCTTTTGAATCTCGTAGGTTATGATCTCGTTTTTCCTATTAAATACTTTTATGTACTGGTTTGGCTCTCTTACATAATGTCCGCTGTGGAACTCCTCTGCCTCGATCCTTCCGTCGGTTCCATTAATTGCTATCCTCCATCCTTCGTATGGACTATATGCTATCAAGGAGTAAGTCAGTATGGCTTCTCTGGAATATTTGACAGTTACACTCATCGTATCTTCGATATCTATCTCAGGAGAGAATACACACCTATCTCTATAATATCCATCTATATCTTCTGCATCAAAGTAAAATGCCTTCATAAAGGGGTCTTTAGAGTAATCGACAAAGAATTCGCAGGTATCTCTGTAGTTACAGGTAAGACACCTTTCCCCTCTCTTCTCTCTGGTTGGCCCGTAGAATCTTCTTGTACCATTTGCAAATACAACTTCCGGGTCTTCCTCTATCCACCAGTTTATCACATCGAAGTGATGAGTAGCCTTGTGAACTAACAACCCACCTGAGTTTTCTTTCCTTCTATGCCATCTCCTAAAATAATCTGCTCCATGACTGGTATCCAGTATCCATTCAAAATCTACACTTAGGATTTCCCCAATGATACCTTCTTTTAGCAGTTCCTTTATTCTTGTCACATATGGACTGAACCTGTAGTTGAATGTTACTATTATCTTCTTTCCTGTTTTTTTCTCTGTTTCTAGCATAGCTTTGCACTTTTCTTCATCTATAGTCATTGGCTTTTCTACTATGACATCACATCCTGCATTCATAGCCCTTATGGCGTATTCATGATGGTATCTATCTATGGTTGTAACTATTACGCAATCAGGTCCTGTCTCCTCTATCATCCTGTCGAAATCCTCAAATACCGGAATCCCTCCGCAGTAATTGCTTACGTATTCTGCCCTTTTTCTGTTTATGTCAAATATACCTACCAATTTTGCATAATCTTTGAATTTTTCTGTTATTGGTACAGCATACATATGGAATCCTCTACTACTTGCACCGGCAAGTGCGTATCTTTTCATATCTTCTCCTCCTATCAGTATCTGTAGACTTTCATTCCGCCCAATGTTTCTATCCTGGCTATCTCTCCTCTGGCATCTCTTGGATTTACTATCATCACTTTTCTATCACTTAATGATGCTACAAGATCGCTTATATCAAAGTATCTGGCGATCCCATATACTTCCAGTCTCGGATCATACCTGTAGTACTTAGAAGAGATGATATCTTCGTATGAGAAAAGTAGATCCTCCAGATATACCTCTTCTATATCCCTGTTTATTACGCTTGCAAAGAGCGCATATATGGCACTTATCCCCTTTCCTCCTATCGCCAGATGCACATCTGGGTTGATATCTCT
>Ga0071330_1081710_pt1 | contig 36387 bp, 44 predicted proteins | sample GBScel77sediment_FD_63802 | JGI IMG/M metagenome (GOLD analysis project Ga0071330, IMG submission 63802) | Hot spring sediment microbial communities from Great Boiling Spring, Nevada - Cellulolytic enrichment Sediment 77C v2 (version 2) | ecosystem: Environmental > Aquatic > Thermal springs >...
GGAAATGCGCGGGAATTTTGCAGAAATAAAGCTTGGCGACATGAAAATCGCGCTATTACACGGACATGAAGAAGAACTTTTGAAGGCTTTAATTGAAAGCGAAAAATTCAACGTGGTAGTTTACGGACATACTCATAAAGCGGAAATCTATAAAAGTGGCAAAACAATGGTGATAAACCCCGGAGAGGTTTGCGGCTACCTCAGCGGCAAATCAACAATCGCATTACTAAACATTGAAAAACTTGAAGCAAAAATAGTGAACCTTTAGGCTTTTTCCACCCTAAGCTTTTCACCCTCTTCCACCTTCTCAAGAACCTTTGGGTCTCCAAGAATTTTGCCAACCACGTTGACTGGACTGTAAGGCTTTATCACGTTTGGAGATGGACTCGAAAGCGTCGGACCAAAAAACAAGCATAGGGCTGGGCCTTCAGGCCAGTAGGCTACATCACCATATTCCACGACGTCCTTCGCTTTTTCTAAACCAACCTTGAAAGGTGCTTCAAAATAGATTTCCTTGCCCCAGAATTCCGCCCTCGCCTCAAATGGTAAAGCCTTCATCAAAGCTTCAGCTGTTTTTGGATTTTCGTTGAAACGGACCTCGCATTCAACAATTACGCCGGACCCGAATGTGATTTTTATCTTCTCCCTCCGCTCCATTGTCACCTCACCCTTTTCTAAATTAAAAGCCTTAAATTAAGATATGGCTATGTAAACTTTCTTGTCGTCCAAGGGGTATTCATGCCATCGGGCTTCAACTTCGTTTTGGCCTTTATGGAGCTGTACTTTTTTGGCGCGGACGAGACCTGCCATTTCATTTACGTATGGTTTAAGAAGTTCCATGCTTTCTTCATCCAGCCCCGCCACATGGACGGTTTCAAGAATGTCGGTTGGCACGTAGCCCAACTCTTTTCGCAGGGACTGCACTCTTCTAGCTATATCGCGCATGAGACCTTCGCCAAGAAGCGTTTCGTCTCTGTGAATGTCTAAGTATATGGTTATGCCTTTTTCAGAAGCTTCAATCCATCTTCCCGCATCAACTTCAGCCTTAACCTCTTCTGGAAGTTTTTCTGCATACTCCACCTCTTTCATGTTTGCAAGCTCTAGAAGAACTTCATTTAGGCTTTGAAGGGCTTTAAGGTCTCTCTCAGAGGCCACAACCAACATTTTTCTCAATGGCCACCTCCGCTTGAGCTTGGCTTTTTGGCGTGCAGAATAAACCAGCGAAACACACTCCAACATTTTTTCAAAAGCCTCCTCCAAAGCCTCATCACGGAGGCTTAAGTCTGGCTCCGGCCATTTTTCAAAGTTTACGGATTCGGGCAGCGTAGGATCGAGGCGTCGGTAGATTTTCTGGTATATGGCTTCACATATGAATGGTGTTACTGGATTGAATAGTAGGAGCGCCGTTTTCAGTACGTGCCACAGGGTTGCGTATATGGCTAGTCTGCGGTTTAGGGTTTCAGGGTCGTCGGTCCAAAGCTCTTTTCTTATCATCGGCACGTATAGGCGGCTCACCGTTTCGACAACGAACTCTTCAAGTTCTGCAAGCGCTACATTGAATTCACATTTTTCAAGCCTCGCCGTATAGTCACTTATGGTTTTTTGAAGTTTCGAGAGCAGCCAAAGATCTGGTTTTTTAAGCAAGCCGCCCTCTTTCGCCCATCTAAGCGTGTGTTTTTGGGGGTTGAAGTTGTCGTATTCGGCGTTTTGCACAAAGAATCTGTTCAAGTGATATAGGGTTGCAAGCACTTGGTATGGGCGGCGGTTCATCTCGTTTAAGTCGAAGTTCATGAAGTCTATGGGCGAGCATTTACGTAACATGTAGAAACGGAATATGTCGGCTGAAGCCTTCTCTAGAAGCTTGTTAACCTCTATGATGTTGCCTAGGCTCTTGCTCATTTTTCTGCCCTTAGCGTCTTGAGTTAATCCTTGGAATAGAAAAGCCTTGTATGGAGCCTCCGCCCTTCCAGTCAAGATCACATGCTCTAGTAAGAGGGAGTTTGCCCACCCGCGGGTTTGATCTATCCCCTCTGTGAGAAAAGCCACGGGCACGTATTTGCCAAACTCTTCATCTGTAAACCTTGCATAAGGCGATGCGCCGCTGTTATGCCAAGTGTCTAGGACGAAGGGTTCCCGGTGCATGATGCCTCCGCATTTTTCGCATTTTATCTTTATCCAGTCTATCCATGGCTTGTGAAGTTCAAAGTTTGGCGGAAGCTTTTCCAAAGCCTTTTCAACAAGTTCCTTTTTGCTTGCAATGAAAGTTTTTGTTCCACATTTTTCACACACCCATATGGGCAATGGGGCGCCCCAGACGCGTTCTCGTGATATGCACCATGGTTTGCCCTCTTTTAGGAAGGATAGGAAACGGTTTTTCGGAGCTTCGAAGAAGTATTCGACTTTCTCCGCGGCAGCCACAACCTTGTCGTTTATGCGGTCTGTTCGTAGGAAATACTCGCGCCTAGCCAGCCAAACCAGCTTATGATGGGAGCGCCAACAAGTTGGATACTCATGTCTTATCTTGTCAGCTTTGACAAGCAAGCCTCTCTTGCGAAGCTCCTCAATGACCGTGTCGTCGGCGTCTCTTGCGAAAACACCGCTGAAAAACCCCGCCTCACTGGTGAATTTTACCTCGTCGTCAAAGGGGGCGAAGACCGGAACACCCCGTTTTTGGGCAGCCACAAAGTCTTCCTCACCATTGCCCGGTGAAAGATGCACAACACCGGTGGCAGTGTTCACGTCCACAAAATCTTCGCAGACAACTCGATGCACAAGTGGATGTTTGTCAAGTTCCGCTTGTTTTGGAATGAGATCCTTAAACGGGTAGTCGTATTTCACGCCTTCTAGGCTTTTGCCCAAAAATGTTTCAACAACTGCGTAGTCTTTTATGCCAAGCTCCTGCATCACGGGTTCGACGCGCTGCTTAACCATTACCCACTTTTCGTTGCCAACCTGGACTTTGGCGTATTCGGCTTCGGGGTGAACAGCCAACATCAAGTCTGTTACAACCGTGAAAGGCATTGTGGTCCAAACTAGGAAATACTCGTCTGGTTTGTCAGCTATTCTGAACTTGAAGTATAGGGATGGGTCTTCCACCTCTACATATGAGCCTTCATAGCCCACTTCCGCGCTGCTTAGGCTTGTTTGGCATCCGGGGCAGTAGGCCACCACATAGTAGCCTTCCTCTAGGAGGCCTTGTTCCCAAGCGCGTTTTAGGTACTGCCATTCCCGTTCTATGTATTCGTCCTTATAGGTCCAGTACGCCTTTTTCTGGTCTATGAATATGCCGAGTTTGCGGTCGGCTTCCACCCACTCCTTGTGGTAGCGCATAATAGTCTTTTTGCATTCTTCGACGAAGCGTTCTTCGCCAACCCGCTCCAAAAGTTCCCGCTTGTTTCGTACACCCAACAGTTTTTCCACTTCGAGCTCCACAGGCAAGCCTTGACAGTCCCAGCCCGCCCAGAAGGGAACAAAATAGCCTTGCATTGTTCTCCATCTGAACCATAAGTCTTTCATTACGCGGCCTCTAGCGTGGCCTACGTGGGGTATGCCGTTTAATGTTGGTGGACCTTCAACCCAGCCTAAAACGCCAATGTTGCTTTTTTCGCGGTGTTCCATCAGCCTCTCTTGTATGTGGTTTTTCTCCCAGAATTCTCGGATTTCTCTTTCAATTTCAAGCGGGCGATAATCCATACTCAACGGCGTGTCAAAGTTAGCTTTTGATTTGGCGGTCACCTTTCACCACAACGCACCCGCAAACACATCAAAATAACCCAAGGAAAATATAACCTTTTTGAAGCAAAAACATCACGAGGGCTGTCAAATTTTACGAGTTCGAAGAAGCCGGAATTGAATGCCATCTATCCATTTTTGGTTACGAGAAAAGCCAATAGGAATAGCCCTCTCTAATTTTTCAGCCAACACATCAACGAATAAACAGACAACGTTATTACGGCAACTTCCACGGCTACGGCAGCTTGCCACGTATAGAAAGGGTTGTCCATGGCAAAAGGGTACAGCACCCAAAACATTTCAGGGTGGGTAAACATGTCTAAGAATATGTGGCTGAAACCGCCGAAAAGGCTTAACAAGTATATGTTCAATAGCGGATACTTCACCTTAACCGGTTTAAGCCTCAGCCAATTGTAAACAGCCCATAGTCTTTTTTCGAAAAAACGCTCAGCAATATATACTCCAATGGTCACTAAGATGGGGTATACTGTTAGGGCTAATGTGAACCCATGCCAGACTCTGTGGTCTAATGGTTCTCCTAAAATGGTGTAGTGTAGGGGTTCGATGTCTATGAAGGTTGTTGAAATCGTCAAAGCCAAAGGGTCTATGCGCTTTTTATCCCTAAAATATAGGAAGAGAAAAGCCAACGCGTGAAACGGTGTGAGAGGTATTTAGCCAATCCTCCTTTCTGTCAGCGTCCCGTTAAACCGGCACCCTTTTTCCGTTGAAGTCGCGTTTCCAAACTCCAAACTCACTTTTAACAGCCTTAAGCTGGTTTATGTTAAAGATTGGGCCTTCCTTGCAGACGCGGAATCCGCCTATTACACAGCTTCCGCATATTCCAATGGCGCAGCGCATAATCCTTTCAAGGCTTGCTTCGGCGTACACGCCAAACTTTTCAGCGCAGTCCAAAGCCGCCCGCGTCATGGGCTCCGGTCCACAAGTGTAAACTATATCGAGCTTTTCTTTCGCCATCACAGACTCTGCAAGGGTTGAAGCCAAACCTTTCAAGCCGTAGCTTCCATTCTCGGTGGCTGCCAAAACGTTTTCTTCTTCGCAAAAATCCCTCAACTTGTCCATGAAAATTAGCTCGTCCCTTGTTTTGGCACCCACAACCACAATGGTTTCTGAAGCCTTTTGAGCGGCCAGTTCCTTGGCTAAAAAGACTAAGGGGGCTATGCCAACACCGCCTCCCACGAGCAGAGCCTTACCCCTTCTAAAGGTGAAGCTGTTTCCGAAAGGTCCCCGTACCCCTATCCAGTCGCCCGCCTTCAAGTTGTGTAATGCTCTTGTTGCTTCGCCAACCCGTTTGACAGCCACCGAAACCTTCGCGTCTCCACGATCCACGTCGAAAACACTCAGAGGAATTTCGTCTACTCCTGGAACCCACAACATTAAAAATTGTCCAGGCTTCGCTTTGGCGCATAGCTTATCCCGGAAGGTGAGGGTTTTCACTGTGGGGCTGACTGTTTCTATGCTTATGATTGGGGTTGCCCGATGCTTGTTAGCTGCGGTGAGCCAAGCCGACAATCTCGTTCACACTCCTAAAACCCTTCCTTTTGAGGTAAGCGTCTATTCCCTTAGCAACAGATTTGAAAACATTTGGTCCTTTTAGGGCTATGGCTGTTCCTATTTGGACGGCTGAAGCCCCGGCAAGCATGAACTCCACAGCGTCCCGCCAGCTCGTTATGCCGCCACACCCAATTATTGGCACTTTAACTCTTTCATAAATGTCGTAGACGCATCGAACCGCAACTGGTTTTATGGCGGGACCTGACAGGCCGCCTCTTTTGTTGCCGAGAATAGGCTTGGCTGTTTCAATGTCTATAGCCATCGCCTTAACAGTATTTATGGCGGTTATAACATCCGCTCCAGCTTCAACAGCGGTTTCAGCTATTTCGGCTATATCCGCCACGTTAGGCGAAAGCTTTACGAAGACAGGCTTATCCACAACTTTTTTGACTTTTCTCACAACTTCAGCTAAAACTTTGGGATTCTGCCCAATCTCGACCCCTGTCTCCTTAACATGGGGACATGAAACGTTAAGCTCCACGGCGTCGGCTCCAGCTTCCACGGCTTTTTCCGCCACAACAGCATATTCATCAGCTGAAAAACCGTAAACACTCACTATCACGGGTACGCTTAGAACAGCTTTGGCTTCCTTAATTTCTCGGGTGAACTCGTCTATTCCTGAGTTTGGAAGCCCCATGGCGTTTATTAAGCCACATGCAACTTGAACAACCGTTGGGTTTGCATAGCCGTTTCTAGGCTTTAAACCAACAGACTTCGTCACAACGGCACTTGCGCCGCCCTCCACTATGCCTTTTAAAGTTTCAGCCGAATACCCCAAAATTCCAGAAGCCAGCATCGTAGGGTTGGCGAGGCTTAAACCAGCCAGTTTAACCCTTAAACGTTCGCTGTTCAACGGTTCCTACACCCACTGAGGCTTTCTGTTATGGTTGTCGCTTTTAAAAGATAAACATTCATTATTTAGAATCCTTTATTTATGTAAGCTGCTAGATATTGTTGTTGGAACGCTGAGGAGAAAATGATGAAGGCGACGGTAATCCCCACCATGTTTGGTGTTTTAGCCTTCGATGAAGGTAATAGGCTTATAGCCCATTTGCTTTTCCCCAAAAAGCCCGAGGAAGCGGCGAAAGCCATTCTGGAAATCGAGTCTGGAAAAGCTGTTAAAGAAATTGCAGACTTAATAAACCACTTGAAAAACAACGGCTACACGATTTTTGTTTTTGAAAACCCGGCTTTAGCGGCTGAAGTTAAAGAGAGATTTTCTGTTTCAACAGAGTTTTCAAAAGTTTCAGATGCTGGTCAACTTTTACGCTCCAACATTGAAGGCTACGCCATAGAAACCGGGTTTGTCAAAGACTACGCCGAGTTTCAGCGTTGGATGCACAGCGTCTCCATGGAAATAGCCAAACTTAAAGTGAAAGGAGCTGTTGAAAAAAGAGACTTGCTTGTCGCCCAAGCCATCCAAACTTTGGACGATTTAGATAAAACGATAAACCTGTTCATGAGCCGTCTCCGGGAATGGTACGGCATACACTTTCCAGAGCTCGACCGCTTACTAGAGAAACATGAAACCTACGCCCGCCTAGTAGTAAGCATCGGGAACCGTGAAAACTTCACCGCGGAAAAACTTGAAAAAGAAGGCTTGCCGAAACAGAAAGCTGAACAAATAACCAACGCCGCCAAAACCTCTATGGGTGCAGAGCTTTCCGAAAGAGACCTAGCCCAAATACAAGCTTTAAGCCGAATGGTGTTGGATTTATACGACCTAAGAGAGTCTATGGAAAAATACATAGACGATGTTATGGAGGACGTGGCTCCAAACATAAAGGCTTTGACTGGTGCTCTCTTAGGTGCTAGGCTCATTGCTTTGGCTGGAGGCTTAACCAATTTGGCTAAGATGCCAGCCAGCACGTTGCAGGTGCTTGGAGCAGAAAAAGCATTATTCCGTTCATTGAAAACTGGTACCAGACCGCCTAAGCATGGCATAATATTTCAGCATCCATACTTACATGAAGCGAAAAAGTGGCAGAGAGGCAAAATTGCAAGGGCTTTAGCTGGAAAACTTGCCATAGCCGCCCGAACAGACGTTTTCGGAGGTAGGTACATAGGCGACGAGTTGAAAGCCGACCTTGAAAAACGCGTCGAGGAAATCCGCCAAAAATATGCTGAGCCACCGAAAGTTTCTAAGGTTGAGGAGAAGAAGCCTAAACCCAAACATGAAAAGAAACGGTGGAAAAGGAGACATGCAGGTTAAACCTCACCCACGTTTTCAACAAGTCTATATAGTCACTTTGGATGACGGAAGCGAGAGGCTTGCCACTCGAAACCTTGCGCCTGGCAGAACCGTTTACGGCGAAAAACTCGTGCGATTTGAAGGTGTGGAATATCGCCTTTGGGATCCGTACAGAAGCAAACTGGCAGCCGCCATCTTGAAGGGTGTTAAAAAGGTTCCAATAGAGCCGAATCATCAAGTGCTTTATTTGGGCGCTGCTTCGGGCACTACAGCTAGCCATGTCTCCGACATTGTAGGCGAGAAGGGCCACGTTTACTGCGTTGAGTTTGCGGCTAGAGCCCTCCGAGAACTCGTGAACAACGTTTGCCCATATAGGCTTAATATGACGCCTATACTGGAGGACGCCCGCTTTCCAGAAAAGTACGCCCTATTCATCCGCGGCAAGGTAGACGACATTTACTGCGACATAGCTCAGCCTGAACAGGCGAAAATTTTGGCAGACAACGCCGACTTATACCTCAAAAAGGATGGGTGGATTATGTTGGCCGTGAAAGCCCAAAGCATAGACGTCACAAAAGAGCCGTCTGAAGTTTACAGGCGGGAGCTGAAGGTTCTGGAAAGCAGAGGCTTCACCATAGAAGACGTTGTGCACTTGGAACCCTATGATAAGGCCCATGCCATGATTGTGGCAAAGTTCAAATTATAAGCGTATATGCTTATATTGAAGGTTGCTTTGAAAGTTCTTGTGAAAGTTCGATGACTTATCGGGAGACGGAGAAAGTAAAGGCGGCGGAAGCTGTACTGAAGGAGGCTGGTTTCACCGTCTCCCAGAGATGTTGTTCTAGACCAAGCTGTTTCGACATAGCCGCCAGAAAAAAGGAGTCCCTAATTTTCATAAAGGTGCAACACGATATTGGATGCGTTTCGCCTTACGACTCTTTAGAGTTAAGGATTATAGCCGAACAAGTTTCGGCGGCTTCGCTTTTCATAAGCGAGAAAACCCGCGACAAGCCACTAGAAGACGACACTGTCTATTCTCGATATAATGTTTTGGCCGTGACTCCCAAAACTTTTGAAAACATTGTTTTGAGAGGTGTATACCCGCTAGTCCAGGCTGGACCTGGCGGATATTATGTGGAAATAGACGGCGAAGCCATTAGGAGACGGAGACAGGAGTTGGGCTTGTCCGTGGGCGAGGTAGCCGAGAAAATAGGTATTTCGAGGAGAACGCTTTATGGTTACGAGAGAGGTATGGCGAAAGCCTCAGTAACAGCGGCGTACAACCTACTATGCACTTTGGGGATTCCGGTGGCCAAACCAGTCGACATTTTTGAAGTACCAAAAAATCGCAGGAAACCCTTAAGGGCGAAGGCCAGGCAAATATTCACGCGGAACAAGCTTCTCCATAGGATTTTCAAGAAACTTGCAGGCTGCAATATTGTGGCTGTTAGGAAGGCGCCCTTCGACTTCGTGGTTACGGTTCCAAAGGAAAGCATGAAAATAATTGGTGGAGTGGCAGACGGACAGGAAACAGCATTATTAAACCGCAGAGTTGAAGAAATCTTAAGCCTGAGTAAGGTTGTCCAGGCACATCCAGTTCTAGTGACAGATGGACGAAGGCCAATGTTGGATAAGGACATCCCGTGCGTAAACAGTGAGGAAATATCTAAAATAAAACGTCCAGAAGACTTGTGCAAGCTTTAAATGAGCCTTGTCTGTTTGGAATCGTTTTCCCTTTTAACCTTCTTAGCAGGCCTCCAACTCCTTCGAACAAATTCTGGATATTCCTTGAAAGTTTCTAGGCATCTGTGCAGAAACTCTATGGTTTTTGGGTCTGTGGGGTAGCCGCACCCGAAATCGCCGTACTTAGCCTTTAACTCGGCTATTTCACGGTCTCGTTCCACTTTGGCTATTATGGAGGCGGCAGAGACCACTGGATATTTACGATCCGCCTTGTGTTCAGAGACTATTTCAACCTTGAAGGGTAGAAACTCTAAGATTTGCTGTTTGAAGCGTTCCTCCAAAACGTCTGAAGCATCCACGTAGGCTACATCCGGACGGAGAAGCTTTATTACCTTAGCCATGGCCTGTGCTTCCAACCAGTTAAGTCTACGAAGTTTTCTGCCCTTCTCGACGACTTTGTCTATTTCCGCTGGTGAAAGCTTTACAACAGCGTGTTTTCTGGCTATACGTTTTATATCGACGGCGAGGGCTTCCCTTCTGCTTGGCGAAAGAAGCTTTGAGTCTTTAACGCCTAACTGAACAAGTTTGGGAACATCTTCACTGTCGATTAGGATTCCCGCTATGACCAGCGGCCCTATAACGGAGCCGCGTCCCGCATCATCAACACCAGCAACCAGCATCCACGAAACCTTCGTTTACACATATTGGTTTGTCTGTTAAAGGTTTTTAGGTTACGGTTGGCTTAACTTGAAATAGAATATCGCAATATTTAATAAGCACTCAGCGCCCATTACTTACGAGGCACTATAAGTGGAATTTGTAGGCGATATTGCCAAGGCAATCCTTATATTGACCGTGGTTTGCTGGCTCTACGCTATAATAGAGTTTGTAGTGATGGGGCAGTATGCTTTAGCCCTATTTCTTTTCATCGGCTTACTGGTTCCTTCATCAATTGTTTTTTATGGATATAGAAAAAGCAAGAAAAGCGTAAGGAAGAATGCTCGGTAGTTCATTGTTTACTCGCTGTTTCCGCCAAAAATCTTAAAGCCTTATCCACAACTGTTTGATGGAGTTTATCGCGATTTTCAAAAGTGACCGTGAATATTTCCGCGTCTGGACGCCTCTTCACTTCATCTATAAGTTTGTCTCGAGCCTTCCAATGAATCACGCCGACCACGAGTTTGCCGCTTTCAACAGCTTGTTGGATGGCTTTTCTAAATTTTTCGGAGAAAAGCTCCATGGGCCCAATTTCATCTACGGCTACAACATCACATTCTCTTATAGCCTTCAAAACGGCATGGACGCCTACGCTTTCTAAGTCAGCGAGGTTCACACGGTATTTTCCAACCTGTGGGCCTGTTTTCTGGTTTACGTGGGCAAGCCATCCTCGTTTATCGCTCGCCAAGTCCAGAATCTCAAAGCCCATGCGAGTTCCGCCCAAGCGTACTTCGCGGCTTATCATCCCGCCGACGCTGTAGCCCCTAGCCCTCAGCGCCTCGACAACTTTCAGTAGCAGTGTTGTTTTTCCAACGCCCGGACTGCCAGTCAATAAAAGCATGCGCTTCTGCAAGCCGTTCCCGTCCTTTTAACGTTTGGATTAAGAGGGTAACTTGGCGCTATTATGAAGCATTTTCCCAAAACCGACCGAGAAGAAAGCCTTCATTCTGACACCTTCTACGCTTACGCATTGCCTCAGTTAGCCCTGAAAGATTTTGCAGGCGAGAGAATTAAACCAGAAGTTTAATATCCAACATTTTCTGAAACATTCAGCCAAAACTAAACATTTATCAAAAAATCTGGTTAGGGGTTGTATGGAAAGCGAGAAAGAGCGGGAAGGCCTTGTTTCATCCATCGAGAAGCAGTTAAGCGAATGGGTTATCCGCAGACATGGCAAAGTATTTAGGCTAGCCTTATTGCTAATTATAATCCTGCTGGTTTTTCTATCATCTTTTCGCTTCACCGTGGGTGGCTTAAAAGAATGGGTTGAAGTGGATCCCGCCGCGATCCTAAACATCTCCATACAACTCTTTACTATAATGAACCCCATAAGCACAATTCCAACATTCCTAATTTACACTGGCAAATTAAAGGATGATGAAAGACTAAAAATAACAAGTACAACTACAATGATTGTCATAGCGTTATTGTTAACCTTCACGTTGTTCGGACCCCTAATACTGAAAGCCCTTGACGTTTCAGTCACAAACTTTCGCTTTGGTGGCGGAATATTGCTGCTAATTCTCGCCATAGACATGCTTAGCGGAATGTCAAGGTCAAAAACCGTAGATGTAAGACAAGTAGCGGTGGTGCCCCTAGCCACACCGCTTCTAGTTGGACCGGGAACTATGACAACTTTGATTGTCCTATCCAGCAGCTACGCTGTAATCAACGTTTTAATGGGCGGTTTAATCGCTGCCCTTGGCGTCTATTTAACGTTGCGGTTTGCGCCTCTGCTTGTTTCAGTTATGGGCAACAACGGTGTCCAAGCTGCAAGTCGCATAATGGCTGTTGTATTAGCGGCTATTGCCTCCCAGATGATCCACTCGGCCCTATTGGAGTGGGGCATAGCGAAGACATGAGAAGGCTGAACAGCAAAATAGATTTTCCAACAGAAATTGTTGAAGAAGGTAGTGTTCGCGTGCTTGTTCCAAAACTTTCCGCTTTTGTTGAGAAGCCCGGTGAATATGCACCTTCAAAGGCTCCGGTGTTCTACAACCCGGTCATGGAGCTTAACCGCGACATAGCTGTTCTCGCTTTGCAGGCTTATCAACGAACCGTAAACCGCGAAATCGTTGTGTGCGAGCCCTTGGCCGGTTGTGGTGTGAGAGGAGTACGCTTCGCTAAGGAAGTTGAAGGCGTCAGAAAAGTTATGATAAATGATATCAATAGGAAAGCCTACATGCTGGCAAAATACAACGTTGAACTAAACGGGCTTGGCAATCGTGTGACTGTGCGGAATATGGATGCAAACCTTTTGTTGGCGAAGTATGCTGCGCCGCGCAAACGTTTTGACGCTGTAGACATAGACCCCTTCGGTTCTCCAGTGCCATTTCTGGATTCAGCCATCAGAGCAACCCGCGATGGAGGACTGCTGGCTTTAACAGCAACAGATATGGCACCCCTATGTGGCGTACATCCTAAAGCATGCATACGCAAGTATGGCGGAAAACCACTCCGCACGGAATACTGCCACGAAATAGCCCTAAGACTCCTAATCGCCAGCACAGCGGCCATAGCGGCGAAACATGAAATTGGTGTTTATCCGCTCTTCAGCCACAGCACAGACCACTATGTACGTGTCTATTTAGTCCTAAAACATGGTGCTAGAAAGGCTGATGAAAGCTTAAAAAATTTAGGCTATATTCTGCACTGTTTCAACTGCCTCCACAGAGAAACCGTTCACAAAAACGTTTTGTTAGTGCACGACTGCAAGTGTCCAAACTGCGGATCAAAGATGGACTACGCTGGGCCAGTATGGCTTGGGAAAATAGCCGAAGAAAACTTCTGCGATTTAATGAAGGAAAAGTATGGGCGAAAGCGTTTAAAGTCAAAGAAAAGGGTGGAAAAAATCTTGACGCTGGTGAAGGCTGAATGCTCAGCTCCAATCACATACTATGTTTTGGATGAGATATGCAGCAAAATACGCTTGCCAGTGCCTTCCACAAAAGCCGTTTTAGAAGCTCTGAAGAGAAGGGGCTTCGAGGCTTTGCCAACCCATTTTAACCCGAAGGGTATAAAGTCAAACGCGCCCGTTACGGAGATCACAACCGTCGTTAAGCAAAGTGCTCAGTAAAAGCATTTAGGTTGAGCATGAAATAACAAGTTTTAAAAAGCCTATGGCAATTATAATGCTAATCCGGTGGTAGTTTGGGAAAGAAAATCCCATTATTACTAGCCTTATCAATGCTAGCGATGTTAGCATTCACGAGACCAGCGGAGTGCGTCGCCACTGTTAGGGTATACGGTTACACGGACAAATACTATTATTCTCCAGGCGAGAGCGTAAAATTTATGTTTTGGGTGTACAACGAAGGACCAGACAAAATAATTCTTGATAACGTTACAGTACAGTTCCCATGGTACAAGCCTGTTTGGGACGGAAATATCACAATTCCAGCAGCAAACACCGTGCTAGATAAAGGACAAAGCTGGAATAGAAATGTAACCTTTACCATACCAAACGACGGCAGAGCAACCAGCGGGCCCATCAGCGTTGAAGTGGTGTATTGGATTGGAGGGACTGTATATAAGACTCCACTGCAAACCGCATGTTCGCTATACATTAACCCATCAACAGAAGTAGCCTTAAAAGACATGGATAAACTTCTAACTCTGGTCACTGTACAAGTGGTTCTAGTGATTGTTTGTACTGTCATATTGGCTGCAACAATATTCCTCTCAGCGCGAAGACCAAAGTTGGTTTTAGAAGAATCAGAAAAAACAGAGTAGCCTCCACCTTTTATTTTTTCCGCGTAATTTTTAAGCATGCTCTGCAACTCTTCATGTAGGCCTACTTGACGCATTGGAGGTGCACGGAGCTCGGAAAAATTTTAGTCACTTCAGCTTGGCCCTACATAAACGTCACTCCTCACATCGGTAACCTAGTGGGGTCTGTTCTCTCAGCGGACGTCGTCGCCCGATATTATAGGCTTAAAGGCGAAGAAGTGGTCATGGTAAGCGGTTCAGACGAGCATGGCACCCCTATAGAAGTGGAAGCCATAAGGCTGGGCGTGAAGCCCAAAGACTTGACGGACAAAAACCACGCGAGGGTTGCAGAACTGTTCAAGAGGTGGGGTATATCCTTCGACAATTATACGCGGACTGAAAGCCCCGTACACAAGGAGTTTGTTCAGCAGCATCTTATGAAAATTTACAATAATGGCTACATTTTTACCCAAGAGACTGAAATGCTTTACTGCGAAAAGTGTGGGCGTTTTCTCCCAGACCGGTTTGTTGAAGGCAAATGTCCCTACTGTGGGCATGTACCAGCCCGCGGAGACCAATGTGACGCTTGCGGGAGACTCTTGGAACCTACCGTTCTGATAGAGCCTTACTGCGTGATCTGCAAGGGCAAACCCGTAGTTAAAAAGACAAAGCATTGGTATTTTGATCTTCCAAAGTTCGCGGACAAACTAGCCCAGTACATAAGCGAGAACAAGCAGTTACCAGCCAACGCCAAAAACTTCAGCCTCAACCTAATAAGGGAAGGTTTAAAGCCGAGGGCTGTCACGCGGGATGTCAGCTGGGGGATTCCAGCACCCTTTCCCGGAGCTGAAGGCAAAACCATCTATGTTTGGGTTGAAGCCGTTCTGGGTTATGTTTCAGCCACCATAGAATATTTCAGAAACCGCGGCGATCCAGAAGGCTGGAAAGCCTACTGGTTTGATAAAAACGCGAAAACTCTCTACTTTATTGGGAAGGACAATATTCCCTTCCACACGATTATTTTGCCAGCCTTGCTAATGGCTTCCCATGAAGATTACAATTTGCCGTGGAACGTTTCAGCCACAGAGTTCCTCCAGTTTAAAGGCGAAAAAGCCTCAAAAAGTCTAAGAATAGGCATATGGATAGACGAGGCCTTAGAGCTTTTCCCGCCGGATTACTGGCGCTACTTCTTAATCGCCACCCGTCCAGAAACAAAGGATTCAAACTTTTCATGGGAGCTTTTTGCAGAAAAAATTAACGCCGATCTAAACGACACTTTCGGAAACTTTGTCCACCGCACACTATCCTTCATAAACAGACACTTCAACAGCCAAATACCAGAACCAAGCACGTTTGACGCTGAAGACGAACGAGTACTCAAAAGCTTTAAAGAACACGTGGACGATATTGCCAGCAACTTTGAAGCTTGTCGGCTTCAAGCCGCTGCAAACGGGGTTATGAGTATAGGAAGGCTTGGAAACCAATATCTCAACGAGAAGGAGCCGTGGAACCTTATCAAGTGGGACAAGGCAAAAGCTGCCACAACCATGTATGTAGCCGCCCAACTGGTGAAAGCTTTAGCCATAGTCTCCGCCCCGATAATCCCATTCACAGCGGAAGAGCTTTGGAAAACTTTAAACTTGCCGGGAAGTGTCCACCAGCAAAGGTGGGAGGAAGCCCTCAAACCTCCGCCAGCAGGCCACAAAATAGCCGAAGCCAAACCATTGTTCCGCAAAATAGAGGCTGACGAGAAAAAGCTTGACGAGATGCTGGAAAAAGTTAGAAAAGCCTTGGCGAAGTGAAAACTCTGAAGGCCAAAATCGACCTCCACATCCATACGTGCTATTCCCACGACGGGCTAATTAAACCAGAAGAGCTTATTTTTTATGCGAGGAAAGCTGGTTTAGATGGCGTAGCCATAACAGACCATGACCGGATAGAGGTCGCGCTAAAAATGGTAAAGGAGGTGAAAGACTTTCTTATAATTCCTGGCATAGAAATTTCAAGCCTAAACGGCCACATAATCGGGCTTAACATCCGAGAACCCGTGTCAAAAAACCTAAGTGCTGAGGAAACTGTGGATAAAATCCACGCGCTTGGGGGTTTAGCCATAGCATGCCATCCCAAAGCTGTTTTAAAGGCAAGTTTGGGGCGGCGAACAAGCCGAAAATTTGATGCTGTTGAAGTTGTAAATGCTTCAGCCTTTCCGTTTAAGCGTTCCGTTGAAAAAGCGCGAGAAATAGCCGCCAAGCTTGGCTTGCCTCAGGTGGCTGGAAGCGACGCCCACTACGCTCCGGAAATAGGCATGGCGTACACGCTTGTAGAAGCTGAACTCGACGTTGATGATGTGGTTAAAGCCATAAGCAAAGGGCTATGCGAACCTTTGGGCAGAGCAATCCCCATCGGAATTAGACTTAGAAGAGAAATTATCGCCCTAAAAATGAAGATTTTCCCAAGAAAACGCGTTTAGGTTCCAACAATCATGGGTTCTGTAATTTTCTTTAGTGTTGCAATGGCTGAAAGAGCCGCCAAATAACTTGTCTTAGGATTTTCTATGGATGGAACATTTTCAACATGAACCGCCAACTTGCCGAACTCGCCCACAACCTCAATTTCATGAACATTTCTCTCCAACGTTGGATCAGCTATCACCCTCACGATGGTTTTTTCCGCGCCAACTCCCGCCAAGCTTAAGGTTGCCGCTACGTTAACGTTTGCCGGAAAAAGCTTGCACGCCTCAACTGCGGACCCCTCATATATGATAGTTGGCTTTTCAACGCTTCCAAACTTCTTTTTAAAGTAGGCGTTATCCCCTAAAGCCTTCAAAGGCTTCCGCGTAGTTAAAACTATTCTTTCTATCTTGCCAAGGACTGAGGCCTTCACTCCGTCCAGCCCAGCAATGGCGCCAGATGGCACGTAGACCTTCTGGCTGTTTTCTTTGGCTGTGCGGTTGATTTCGCTCATCAGCTCCGAATCCACGAGGGCGCCAGCACTCATAATCATCAAGTCCTTCCCAGCCCTTAGCACTTCAACAGCATATGTTCTAACAGCCTCTTGAGAAGCCGCCTCCACAACCAGCTTCACATTTTCGCATTCGAGAAGTTCTTTAAAGGTTTTAGCAACTTTAGGCTTGCTTTTGAGCTTTTGCGCTAAGGCTTTAGCCTTTTCAAGGTTTTTGTCGAAAACCATGACTAGACAAGCGTCCCCAGCTTGTCCATCGTCTATCGCCCTCGCCAGAACAGAACCTATTGCACCGCACCCGATAAGGCCTACACCAAGCGACACGCCGTCTTTTCTCCGCTATTTTCCGTTGAATGAATGTGCACAAATCTCCTATAAACTATTCTGCTAAAAATGAGGTTTATTTGAGGTCTTCATAAAAATGGGAATTTGGAAGTTATGCATCCTTCTCCAGCTGGTATAGGTTTAAGTCTATGTTTAAAGGCTTCTCTGGCTCCGCGTACGGTTCCAAATTGAATAGTTGTGGTGCGATGGCGCCGAATCCGCTTAATATGTAGGGTGAATTCACGCCAGTCAAAATTAGGGTCACTTTTATTTTGCCGTCGAGCTCTGGGTTTACTCTTGCTCCCCAAATCACAAGGGAATCCTCATCCATCATCTCCGTTACTATTTCTCCAACGCGGTTTGCCTCCTCGATGGTCATGTGGGCATCACCGCAAACATGTATAAGAGCACCTTTAGCACCTGTGTAGTCCACGTCTAAAAGCGGATTTCTTAAGGCTTTCCTAACAGCGTCTTCAGCCCTGTTGGGAGCGTCTGACTCCCCTACGCCTATTACGGCTAGTCCACCCCGCTTAACAATGGTTTTGAAATCTGCAAAGTCGAGGTTTATGAGGCTCGGCGCTGAAATGGTTTCGACTATTCCCTTGATCATGTTCGCCAAAACATTATCCGCAAGCTTAAAAGCCTCATTTATAGGTAAGTGAGGCGCAAGCTGAAGCAGCTTATTATTGTCGATAACCACAACGGTATCGCAGTGTCTCCGCAGTTCTGTCAAAGCGTAAGCCGCATATTCCATGCGCCCTTTCTCAATTCTAAAAGGCGTCGTTACAACTCCAACCGTTAGGGCACCCTTCTTCTTGGAGATTTCAGCAATTACCGGAGCGGCGCCTGTGCCTGTTCCACCGCCCAGTCCTGCCGTTATAAAGACTATATCTGCGCCTGTGAGCAGTTCTTCAATGCGTTTTCTAGACTCTTCCATGGCGGCTCTTCCCAGCTTTGGGTCGCCGCCAACCCCCAAGCCCTTCGTTAACCTTTCACCTATCAGAATTTTTCTATGTGCTTTTGAAATTTTTAGGTGGAGGGCGTCAGTGTTTATGGCTATACACTCCGCGCCCACTACGCCCATTTCCATAAGTCTCGTTATCGTATTGTTTCCAGCCCCACCAACACCTAACACAAGCATGCGGCAAAAACCAGGCTGTCTTATTTCTTCGGTAACAGTGTTTTGCCATGAATAGCGGAAGGTTTGCTGTCCAACGGTCGTCTGCATTTAGCTAACCCTCTTTCTCCGCCAAAACTCGTTATTTATCAAGTCACGGATAGCTACACGAATAGCCTCAGCCCTATTTGGATAGAGCTTCTCGTTCACGAGTTGGTCCAACGCTTCAATATATGGCTCGGGAAGGTAAAGTGTGATCAACTTCATCTCAACTTCCCCCTTCCGGTGAGCGAAAAACCGGTGTCTGAAGTTATACTTGTATATGTTATGTTTTAAACATGTTTTGAATATGCTGATACTTTTTTCTTTTAAAGATTACTACCAAGCTGTTTCAAAATTCTGTAAAAGTGGTTGCAGAAATACCTCTAGGTTTTTATCTCTTTGTGAGTTATTTAATGTTCTGTTATGGGCGTTGTGCGGGTGTTCGTTAAAAGTTTCGGCTGTTCGACGAACTTGGCTGATGGGGAAGTTATGGCTGGGTGTTTAGTGGAAGCTGGGTATGTTCTTGTGGATGATTTGGTGGACGCTGACGTAGTTGTTTACAACACTTGTGCCGTTAAGGGTCCTACTGAAAACCGTATGATAGATCTTTTGAGGCGGGTGCCTAAAGACAAAAAGCTTGTTGTTGTTGGCTGTTTGCCCCTAATCAATTTTGAGAGACTACAGCGCGAGGTGGCCTTTGATGGTGTGGCTGGGCCAGCCTTGGGTGAAAAAATTGTTGATGTTGTTGGGGCTGTGCTTAGGGGTGGGAAGGTTTACGCGTTGGAAAATGCGGATAAAGCTAAGCCGAGCCTCAGCCTTCCCCGGGTTCGTTTGAACCCTGTTGTGGGCATAGTTCCCATAAGTTATGGATGTTTGGGTTCATGCGCCTACTGTTGCGTGGTTTTTGCCAGAGGACGTTTAAGAAGCTACGCTGTGGATGAAATAACCAAGAGAGTTGGGTTGGACTTGGCGGATGGGGTGCGGGAGTTTTGGCTGACCTCCCAAGACACAGCGTGTTATGGGCTGGATATTGGAACAAGCCTTCCAGAACTCGTAAGGGCTGTCTGTAATGCTGATGGTGACTTCAAAGTTAGGGTTGGGATGATGACTCCAAACATGGCTTTGAAAATTTTGGACAAGCTTGTTGAAGCCTACAAGAGCGAAAAAGTCTTCAAGTTTCTCCACCTCCCGGTTCAGAGCGGAGACAACCAAGTTCTAGCGCGAATGCGTAGATTATACACTGTGGAAGACTTCAAACAGATCGTGAATGCTTTCCGCGAAGCCTTTCCAAGGATAACTATAGCCACAGACGTTATCTGCGGTTTTCCCGGCGAGACAAGGGAGGCTTTTGAAAAAACTTTGCACTTACTGGAGGAGATTAAACCCGACATAGTGAACGTTTCAAAGTTTTTCGCAAGGCCTAGAACGCCGGCTGCCAACATGGATGGGGCTTTGCCTTTTTCTGAAGTTAAGGAAAGAAGCACTAGGCTAAGCCGTTTAGCTTCGAAGATAGCCCTTGAAAAAAACATGGAATGGGTTGGATGGGAAGGCGAAATCTTAATCGATGAGCCGGGCACCGTTCCAGGTTCATGGGTTGGTAGAAATTTCGCCTACAAACCGGTTGTTGTGAAGAGCGCTATAAACCTTCTTGGAAAAACTTTGCGGATTAGGGTTTTAAAGGCCTTCCAGACACATCTTGAGGGAGAAATTCTCAGTTAAACTTGACTTAGTATTTCACAAAAATGATTGGGGGGAGTTTTAGCTTAAAATTTATATTTGTGAACAGTGGGTAGGCTAGGGGCTTTGAAAATGGTTTCATCAAGCTCTGTGGGTAGGAAAATTCCTAGAACCATGTCTACGCAGCATCCGGACAACGCGTCTCTTCCAAGTTGGGTTAGTGAAGATGTTATTCAGGGAGATGCGGAAATTGATGAAGCCTTTTTTGCGTACAGTCAGCTTGGCTGCATGGAGGTTATGTGGGATTCTGAAGGTAAGGATGTGGACACTCATGTGATTAGGAAGCTTCTAAGCAAGTATGGCGAATTCTTCAAGGAGAAAGTTATTGGAGAAGATGTTTTCTTAACCTATCGAGTGCCAAACCCGAGGGTTGAGGTGGCTGAACGCAAAATCCTACTCGAATCCTTAGTCAACATTCCGGTGGCCCATGACATTGCAAGCACCTTTTATAAGCGGGATGTTTCCCCAATCTTTGAGGTTATATTGCCCTTCACAACGAGCTGCAACGAGTTGATCTGGCTTTTGAGGCATTACGAGAAAGCTATCGCCGGAGCCGAAAAGGTGGAGTTGGATGGTTCCATAAGGGTTGAGGATTGGATTGGCCCTTTCAAGCCTAAAACTATAGAGGTTATCCCACTAATAGAGGATATGGAAAGCATACTGAAAACCAGTGAGATTGTGGAGCCATACATAAGGGTTGTTAAGCCAAAGTACCTTCGAGTTTTCATAGCCCGCTCTGATCCAGCCCTAAACTATGGGCTTGTGTGTGCGGTGATCCTATGCAAAATAGCTTTCTCAAAACTGAAGCAGTTGGAGGCGGCGACTGGTTTGCGGATATACCCCATCGTGGGCGTTGGCACCATGCCTTTTAGAGGTCACCTTTCGCCAGAAAACATTAACCATTTCATGGAGGAGTATGCTGGAGTATGCACTGTAACCATTCAGTCAGCTTTAAAGTATGATTATCCACTGGAGGACGTCAAGAAAACTGTTGAAACCTTGAACAGCAAAATTCCATGTGGTGAACCAGCCGTTATAATGCCTTTTGAAATTGAGGTTTTAAAGGGTATTTTAGCCAAGTTTATGGTGAAATATCAAGAAGTGGTTGAACGCTTGGCTCCGCTGATCAACAGCGTGGCGAATCTTGTGCCCCAGAGGCGGGCTAGAAAGCTTCACATAGGGCTTTTTGGTTATAGCCGAAGCGTTGGGAGGGTTTCCCTTCCAAGGGCTATTCCGTTTGCAGCGGCCTTATATTCGCTTGGAATCCCGCCGGAATTCATCGGTTTTAGAGCTTTAAACGATTTAAGCGAGTCTGAGTGGAATGCTTTGACAAAATATTATGTTAACCTTAAACATGACTTGGAGTATGCCGGTGGTTTTCTGTCTTGGCGCAACCTCAACATGCTTGAAAGCATGTATAAGTATTTGGCGAAAATAGTTGGAGCGGCTGAGGAAGACTTGCGCTTGGGATTAGCTGATCTTATGAAAGACCTTGAGGCTGCTGAGCAGAATTTCGCCATAAATCTTGGACCCAAAAACCTCGCACAGCAGAGATACGAAAATATTGTTAATGATTTTCTAATAGCGTTCCTTGAACAGAACAGGCAAGATGCACAGAAATGCCTAATTGAAGCGGCTAAAGTCCGCAGGTGTCTCGGCTGAAAACATTTTAACAAATTAACAAATTTTTTATGGAGAAAAGGACGCTTTATTCTTTGGAGATGAAATGTTTGGGCGAAGAAAACCTCGTTGAGGTTGGACGTGTAACTCACTACTTCACTAAGATTGGTGTAGCTGTTGTTGAGCTTAAAGCGCCATTAGCCGTTGGAGACCGCATAGTTATCAGAGGGCCGACGACTGATTTCGAACAGGTCGTGGAATCCATGCAGATTGAACACAAAAATGTGCAAAGGGCTGAAGCGGGACAAAGCATAGGCTTAAAAGTGGCGCAACGTGTTAGGGAGAAGGACATAGTCTACAAAAAGCTTTAGCCGTATCATCTCTCCTTTCAACTTTAAAATGTTGAAAGCGTTTCGTGATGGGTGGCCATGCAGTCTAAAGGCGACACAAGTAAGGGCGTGGTTAAGGTTAGGAGTTGGGCTGAGTTTAAGCGTATGGTTGAAAGTTTTGGGCCAAAAGCCATAGTTTACAACATTGAACAGAACGGTTTGTCGCCTAAAAGAGAGCTAACCAATCTGAGGCTTATACTGCCTGCTGGACCAGCCTATTACGTTTTTCTTGATTTTGCGGAAGGCGAAAGGCTAAAGGAGACTGGCATCCAGTTGAGGAGAGACGCTAAGGGAAACCGCTATTTAGAGGAGGAAGATGTTGTAAACTTTCTTAGGAAGCAGTTTAAACGGGGCGATATGTTAATATGCTCGTATTGGACCATTTGAGGCGGATGGATGGCATATGGCAGTAGAGGAGAAAATAGTCTATTTTGAGTCTGGTGGAAAACATAACACTGAAGCTACTCTGAGACTGGTTAAGGAGCGAGCGGAAAAAAGAGGCATAAAAAACGTTGTTTTGGCCTCTGTGACGGGGTTTTCTGCAGAGAAAGCCTTGGAAATTTTCAAGGATAGCGAAATAAAACTAACGGTTGTCGGCTTAAAAGGGCCGGGATTTCCAGAATTCCCAAAGGAGTTGCAAGAAAAGCTGAAAAAGCTTGGCCATAACTTATGTTATGCTTCAGACGTCAAATACGAGTTTCCAGAAACCGTCCAGGATACGCTTCGAAGGTTTTCTGAAGGCTTCAAGGTATGTGTTGAAGTCGCCTTAATAGCGGCGGATGCCGGCTACGTTAGGCCCGGAGAGGAAATCATCGCCGTCGGCGGAACTGGGGCGATTGGCTACGAGAGGGGTGGAGGCGTAGATACAGCCATAGTTATGGAGGCTATTAAAAGCAGAGATTTCCTAAAACTGGAGAGCATTTTTGGCAAAAAAGAGGAAAGAAGAAAAATAAAGGAGATAATCTGCAAGCCAAGATAGGCCACAGTTCGAATACACCCCAATCCTTTTATCCAATTTGTTTTGGACGCCCTAGTTAAATGGTAGCAGTGATGGTAACGTTGGGTGGTAGAGTCCGCTAGCTTTTACGTTTCAGATGATTGCCGTAACTTTTCATTTTAACGTTTTAGTGGATCGTTAACTTAGCCTTTTTGTAATGGTTTTCTCGTGCAGCTTCATCGCTGCAAGCGCAAATGCCATGGTGAAGGCTGTAACCATCAGAAAGTCTAATGTCAGTGGGTAAAATCCTTTGTTTAGGAAGAGTTGTCTAACTAGGTCTGTGAAGTATGTTAGTGGAGAGATTGAGGCTATGGCTGTTCCCCATTGGGGGAGCTGTTCTACTGGTATGAAGACTCCGCTTATGAAGACTAGTGGAAATTTGACGAGGGATGAGAGCATCATTGATGTGGCTGGTATGTCTGTTGGCGGGTAAGCTGAAAGCAACACGCTTAGGGCTGCAAAACATAGGTTTGCAATTGTCAAGCCTAGGAGGAGTATTATGAAGTTTAGGGGTTGAATGCCCAAAGCTAATGTTAAGGCCAGCGGAATAACCGATATAATAAGGCCGAAGATGAAGGATGAAAGCATATCCCCAACTACAACAGTCCATAGGGCCACAGGGCAGCACAAAAGCCTCTCAAGGGTTTTTGAGCGAGTCTCCCAAGGCACAATTGAAGGACCAACAGACGTGGCCGTGAAAAACGTTGTCATGCCAATCAGTCCAGGCAAAACCTCTTTAAGCGGTATGTTCCGTCCAATAACGTAGGCTAAAGCCAGAAAAAGCGGAAAAACAAGCCCAAAAATGATGACGGGACCTTTTGAATAGTAGATTTTAATGTTCTTTTCAGCTATAACGAAGGAACGCTTAAACTGTTCTGTAAGGGTGCTCATTGGACGACTGCCTCCTTTCCCTTTATGAGTTTTAGGAAAACGTCTTCTAGGGATGGCATCATGGTGTTCAGGCTTAAAATGCGCAGTTTATTCCTTTTAGCATACTCCACTAGGAACTCTATTACTGTGGATGGGTCAGCCGTGTAAATGCGCACTTTATTGCCTGCAGGCACAGCCTTGGTAATGCTTGAGTTTTCTGAAAATTCCTGCATGTTTACGGTTTTGTTGAAAGTCACTTCGATGTATTGGAGTTCCATGCTTTGGGCTCTGAGGTTTTCAGGAGTGTCTATGGCTGCTATCCGCCCATGGTTTATTATGGCTATTCTGTGGCAAAGCTGGTTTGCCTCTTCCATGTTGTGGGTTGATAGGAAAACAGTTTTCCCATCCTTATTATATCGAGTTATTTTTTCGCGGAGAAGTCTTGCACTTTCAACGTCGAGTCCCGATGTTGGCTCATCTAGGAAAAGCACTTCCGGGTCGTTAACTAAAGCCATGCATAGTAGGAGCCTCTGTTTCATTCCTTTTGAGAAGGCTCTGACAAGCTTGTCCTTAACCTCGTATAATCCGAATTCTTTTAGAAGACTTGTGGCGTTTTCCCTGAGTTTTTGTGGTGGCACACCGTAGAGCTTGCCTATTAAGGCTAGGTTTTCCCATGCTGTAAGGTCCACGTAGGCGTTTGAGACTTCTGGAACAACTCCGACACGCTGCTTTGCCTCAATAGGGTTTTTCAAAACGTCATAGCCGGCCACAAAGGCTTTGCCCCCGTCAGGCTTTATTAAGCCCGTCAATATTCTGATGGTTGTTGTTTTTCCAGCCCCATTTGGCCCTAAAAAGCCGAAGATTTCGCCTTTTTCAACTTCGAAGCTTATGTGGTCCACTGCCGTTACATCTTCGTAATGTTTTGTTAGTTCTTGAACTGCTATTGCATACTCCATTTATAAAGGCCTCTTAATGGGGTTCTTGTATGCCTAAAACAACCATTTGCTCTTTGCATTTTATCCCTCTGGAAATGTTTGCCGGAGCAAAAATCATTTCGCCAGCTGACAAGTCGGCTTTCTTGTCGCCCACCGTAAATGTTCCTGAACTTTCCACAATGTAAAAGCAAACGTCATAGGGTTCTGGACGCGGCGGAATCTCTTGGCCTCTCTCGAGGCTGACAAGCACAAGGTTAAAGCATCGTGTTTTGAGCATATCCTTCTTTACGCGTCTACGTTTTTCCATAGTGTCCAATAAGCCTTTGTCCCATGAAAATTGCACTAGCCGTTTCAAATTTATTACATCCATTTTGCATAACCTTTTCAAGTTTTAAATAGGAAAAGAGGGGGTTGGCGGTTTTAGCGTTTTAGTGTTTTAGGGCTTCTAACCGTTTGTTAATCTTCTCTAGCTCTTTTGTTAGGGCTTCTTTGTATTCTTCCAGCATTTTTATTTCTTCTTCAACGTCCATCATTGGCCATGGGAAACCCATGCGCATGTGCTTGTGTTCATGTCTATGCTCGTGGTGTGGATGACGCCCTTCCATTCCACAACAACAGCAGCATCTACACATTTCCTTTCTCACCTCCTTCTTTCACGGATTTTTCAAAATTTTCATGATAGAAGTTTACAAGGTCCTCAAACAGCCTTTTGCGTTTGACTATGGATGCAAGTCCCATTTTTAGGGCTTCAACGCCTTTGTCTGTCAGCCTATAAACGCGTCTGTCTGGTCCTCCTTCGGTTTTCTCCCATTTTGACTCTAGTAAGCCACGTTCCTCCATTCTTCGCAAGAGCGTGTATATGGAGCCGGGCTCAAGCTTGTGGCATCCTTGGCTTCTTTCTTCGATTTCTTCTAAGAGTTGGTAGCCGTGCATTGGCTTTTCGTAGAGAACCCGCATTATGAGGAATTGTATCCATCCTCGTTCTGGGTATTCATGCCAGCATCCGCAATGGCTTCTTGGTCCACACAATTTTCATCGCATATAGATAACAATGTTACATATATAAGTGTTACGCATTAAAAACAATAAATTTAAATTCTTGAATATGAAGTTTATGCTGAGGAACCAAAATGAACGAAACAAAAGAGGGCAAAGCTCAATGCGACCACGAATGGAAGGCCGAAGGACTAACAGAGGACAAGTCCCATGTTAGGCTTGTCTGCATGAAATGCGGAGCCAAAAAGGAGATAGAGCTCTTCCCATAGAGAATAACCGTTATTCAGAGGAGCACGTTAATGCAGCCAAAAGAAGGCTCAGGCGAGGGACGGGAAGGGAAACCCTTACCTGGAAGAGGAAGATGTGATAAAATTTCTTAAGGAACAGTTTAAGCGGAACGACCTAATTATCTGCTCATACTGGACAATCTAGAGATTAAACATGCCTCTCGAGGTAATAGGTCCGTTAAACCTTTCAAAATAACTTGAAAAGTGTCTTAATAGTTTCTGGATATTTAAGGCTATAGTAGACCCATTTGCCCTCTTTCCTGCTTTTTACAAGCCCTGCATTTTCCAGTATTTTCAAATGATGGGAAGCCGTGGACTGTGTTAGATCTAGTGCTATCATAACTTCGCAAACGCACATCTCTCTAACATCCAAAAGTTTCAAAATTCTAAGCCTAGTAGTGTCTGCCAACGCCTTAAAAACCCTGCAATGCTTCTCTGCTTCATCAGCTCCCGCCACTTTATCTGCAAGCTGTCTTAACTCCACAGCATATTTCGCCGGGTCCTCATGAGGGCAAAGCCCAGAACTAACAAGCCGCATAAGCCTCTTATCAATTTTAGATTCAGACATTTGCTGGTTCCCGAGAGTTATCTAGTGAAATTAAAATATTTGAAGTTAAAATATTTAAATATGGTTTTAAAAGCCCTTTACATAAGCTTTATAGGATTCATCATCTTATCTATTTGAAACTTGTTCAGTGAGTATTCGCTGGAACCCAGTGGTGGACAGTCTTGCAGAGTCTTTTCGCCGTTTAGGAGTTTTGCTGCAAAGGCAAAGCAGCTTTGTTCACTGCACATCCTGCAATTTGTTTTTGGCAATAACTCGTAAATCTTGACTGGGGTTAGCTCTTTTTTAGCTTGAACTATTTCTGGGCTTGGCTTTTCATGGGTTTTTAGGTATATTAATGCGCGGTTTATCAGTCGCCTAGCCTCTTCGATGAGCTGGTCTGCCTCTTTCCGGTCTTTAACATAGGTCATGGCTATTTTGCCGTTGGCAAAAATTGTTATCAGATGCTGCTGATGCATGTAACTTAACGCGCCAAGCTTTTCAGAATACTTCGCATTTGGAATAGCCAAATAAAGGATTGGCAAAACATCCTCTAAGGGCTTGTCAGCCTGAGCCAAAAACTTAATCCTTTCAGGATCAGCCGTACAAGGCGAAATCTCCCTAATCTCAATCTTTTTAACGAGAATATCTGCGAATAAAAGTTCAGTAAACTCCTCGCTCAAAATTAGGTTTCCTCCTAGGGGGGACGTCATACTTTTTCGCTTCATATTTTTCCTTGTTTGCTTGTAGTTCCTCCCTGCTGCGTTGGACTATCTTGTTCTTCTTTATTATTTTATGAATGTAGGATAATGGTGGAAAGCTTACGGCGTGTTGGGGGCAAGTGTTTTGACATGTTGTGCAACCCACTAGGCAGTTTAATGGTTGCGCAACCACCGCCACACTCTTTTCATAGTCAAATCGGTAAACGTTTCTTCCACAGTTTAGGACGCATATGCCGCATCCTATGCAAAGCTCCTGGTCAACTGTTGGATGCCAGTTTATCTCCTCGCGAGGTATCCCACGCCAATACTGCTTGACGATACTTTCTGACATTATTGTACGCCTGCTTCGCGTAAAGCCTCTTTAATAGTTTCTTCGCTTGGGCATACGCCTATTACGCGGATGTCCCTGTCGATGACAACTGCGGGGCTTGCGTTTATGCCATACTCCTTCAGCTTTGGGTTTACCCCGCGGTAGATTTCAATTTCGATTTTGTCCTTATACTCCTCCTTAATCTTCTCTATAAGTTTCAGTAGCAGTCTTCCACCGGAGCATGGCGGTTCCGAAGTGAAAATTTCAACTTTCACTGGCATATGCTAAACCCCCATTTCTTTAAGCGCAGCCTCAATGGTTTGTAGGCTTGGGCAAACGCCCATAATCTTTATTTTGCCTTCGTTAAAGACTATGGCTGGAACCACCGTTAACCCGTATTTGCTGAACTCTTCGCATGGGCCGATATGCTTTATTACTTCAACTCTGTCGCCGTACTTCGCTTTAATCAAGTCCGCGTACTCCAAAAGTTTTAGGCATCCCGCACAGGGCGGTTCAGCCGTGAAAGTTTCAACCTTCACAACCATTCCAACGCCTCCTAAACTATTTGCTCAACAACATGCCTCACAAGCGCATCCAAAAAGTTGACATCCACAGCGTCAATCACCCTAAAAATGGCTGGATTAGTCACAGAGTAAAAACGCTTATTCCCCTCTTTTCTATCTCTTACAAGGCCGCATCTTTTCAAGATGGCTAAATGCCTAGAAACCAGCGGTTGGGCCAGTCCCACGTAGGGGACGATTTGGCAGACGCATTTCTCGCCATCCCGCAGATACTCAAGAATCTTCAGCCTCACTGGATCGGCAAGCGCATTAAACACTTTTGCCCTGAACTTGTTGAGGTTCTTCATTTTGGATGCACGTTTAAAGCAAAGTCTATAACAATATTTAAATATTGCTATATTCTTTCACAGTTCCACAAGGTGAAAAGCGGTGAAGGAGGTAAAAGTTGAAGTCATAGGGCCTGAGCCGCCTTGTATGCGTTGCCAAGCAGCCAAAAAGGCCGTGGAAAAAGCTGCAGAAAAACTCAAGCAAGCCGGCGTTGTGGTTAACGTTGAAAAGGCTAACATAATGTCGAAGGAAATCGTCCAAAAATACGGCGTCTTGGTTTCGCCAGCCATAGCCATAAACAACGCTGTCAAAATTATAGGGCGGGTTCCAAGCCCAGAGGAAGTTGAAAAACTGATAATAGAAGCAGCCAAATAAAAGGCGAAAGGCACATGGAGGAAAAAACAAAGAGAGCCGTTCGAAAAGCAGTTTTGCTAGCCTTCTTCATAATAGTTATAGGTCTCCTAATCTACAGTCGAGTTACGGCTAGACCAACAAAGGAAACGTTCAAGGACAAACTTTCCGAGTTCGGCCTTTGGGAGTCCCCCCTCCTATATGTTGCAATTCCAGCATTGTATATTGCTGACTACTTTAGCCACGCTTGGATATGCCTCCTCTTCGCTTTCAGCGTCGCTGGCCTAATCTACGAATTTGTGCCGAAAGAAACCATAACGCGGTATATGGGAAGGGGGAAAGCAGCCGGATACGGCTTAGCCCTTTGCATGGCGCCCTTCCTAACAGTCTGCTCATGCACTATGGTGCCGCTCTTCGGCGGAATACTTTACGCGGGGGCGGGCGTAGGGCCAGCCATCACATTCCTTTTAATGGCGCCAGCAGCTAACATCTTAACAATCTTGATGACTGGCGAAATGATTTCGTGGGCGGTTGCTGGAGCGCGCATAATAGCGTCCGCAGCCGTAGCAGTAATCGCCGGTTTAATTGTTTCCGCAACGCCTTGGGGCAAGGCTGTAGAGAAAGAGTTTCAGGTGGCTGACTCTGCCGCTGGGTCTTCAGCCAAAGTGGAGGTTGTTAAGCCGCCCTTGGACGAGAGGCTTTGGGCTGCCCTAAAATTTGCCGGGTACTTGGCGAAACAGATTCTCCCATTCTTCATCATAGGCCTCATAGTGGTAGGCTACCTTTCAGCCTTCATCCCAGAAGAAATAGTTGAATCCTACCTGACAGGCCCGACGGGAATCCTAATAGCCTCTGTTTTGGGAGGACCCCTCTACACGCCAACCCTTGTTGAAATCGCTTTGGGACAAGAGCTTTGGAACAAGGGCATGTCAAAAGGCGCACTGTTAAGCTGGCTTATGGGACAACCCTACGACTTCGCAAACGCTATGGCTGTTTCCAGAATAGCCAAATGGAAGGTTGTGGCAACCTACTTTATAGTCGCTTGGGCTGGAAGCGTAACCTTCGGCTTTCTATACGGCATGTTAAGCGGGTCGTTGTAGCTATGGCTAAGGCTTGCACGCCATGGTACCCCACAATTTTCCCAGAAAAATGCGACGGCTGCGCTCCATATGGCAAGCCCCGCTGTGTAGAGTTCTGCCCAAACAACGTGTTCGCTTTTGTGGATGGCAAAGCAGTGGTGGCTAATCCGCACAAATGCGTTAATGGCTGCACCGCATGCGAGCCGCTATGCCACAAAAGGGCCATAGCCTTTCCAAAGCCGCAGTTCGGCTTTGCATCAACAAAGACGGAAGAGAAGGGTTTGCTGTGGAAAACCACATGTAAAAAGTGTGGCAAAGTTTTTTGGACTAACCGTGAAAGCGACTTATGCTTCGACTGTGAAAGTAAAGCCTAAAAAGGGGCTTTAGATCTGTTTTAGCCTATAACCCCACTTCTTGTTTATGGCTTCAAGCTTTTCTGAAAGCCTCTTCGCCCGGTCCTCAGCCTCGTCAAACAGCGTAGCCCACTCCCGCCTCTTCACGAGATTTGTCAACTTTTCAATGTTGGCGGGTATCTTCTCCATGGCTGCAACCCACTTCTTAGTCACAGCCTCATCATTCGCCACGAGCTCTAGGGCTTCTTCTGGACAGAACTGGACGCATTGGGGCCCTTCCGGATTGTTCCTGCATAGGTCGCAGACCAAAACTAAATTCTTGTCTGGGTGAAGCGAAATCCCACCGTATGGGCAGGCTTGAATACACCAGCCGCACCGGTCGCACTTCGCCTCATCGACAAGGATGAAGCCTTCTTCAGACTGGGTTAGGGCGTTTCTGGGGCAAGCCCTCACGCAAGGCGCATTTTCACAGAATCGGCAGGTCAAAGCCAGGTTGAAGGCTGGTGTTAGACGTATAACTCTAACTCTAGACCTTAAAGGATTCCAGAGAGGCTCGTTCTTTTCTAGAACGCAAACGTACTCGCACAGGCTGCAGCCCGTGCATTTAGCCGGATCCACAGCCACAAACTTTCTTTCAACAGCCTTGGCCATGCACGGCATCTCCGTCAAACTTGAGTTAAATGTTTTCATTTAGAACTTGTTTTTATAATTTCTCCTTCGCCAACGGCCAAATCAAACATTTTAAAGCCTAACCTCAACCCTTCCATCCAAAACAATTTTGTTTCCAGAAAAACTCGCCATGTAAGCGTAAACTTCTACTCCGCGGTTCGCCGCCTCTCGGAGAGCCTTCCCAAAATTTGGATCCGTTTCATCGTTTGGAGTAAAAACTTTAGCGTCCATTCTCTGGATTACGAAAAGAACGGCAGCCCTAAAACCTTCACCCAAAGCCTTAGCAAGCTCCAAAACATGTCTGGCGCCTCTCTCCGTCGGCGCGTCTGGAAACATTGCAACCCCGTCCCGTACAAAAGTGCAAGACTTAACCTCTAAAAGGCAGGGTTTAGCCGCTGAACCGCCGTAAAGCAGAAAATCAAACCTTACATGGCCGCGAGTATGCTCGGGTTTAAAATGGGCGTAGCCATGGAACTCTGCCAAATCCCCGTTCTTCAAGGCTTGAAGAACAAGCTTGTTTGGAACCCGCGAATCAACAGAAACAACCACTCCGCCACTATAAACACCCACAATGTCGTAAACAGTTTTCCGCCCACCAGCCGCACCGCCCCTCCTCAAAACAACCCTAGCACCCGAAACCAAAAGTTCCCGAAGCCTTCCGGGGTTAGGCAGAAAACATGGCACAGTTTCACCTCCAACCCGCACAAGAGCTGAAAACCTAGTTAATCGCTCTTCAAAAACGCCCTCTAAGATTTCTCCTTCAACCTCAATGAAGCTTGTCAACCCAACCAATAAAGATTGAACACAAAATCCATATTTAGCTTTCACAATTCATAACGGATGGCAAAATTATGCAGAAGCTTCATCCCCGAGCTCCCTTTCCCACACGCTACGGGATGATTTCGCATCCTACAAATTGCGTGAAGTCGAAATCCTCAACCTTGATCCTTCCAGCATCAATCAGTCGCTTAATCCTGGAGATTTCGTTGGCAACGGCGTCTATCAAGTTTTTAACAGTTCTGCAGACAAGCTTGTAGGCTTCTGGTTTCCATCGCTTTGTTATGTTGGCGTATAGGCATCTGCCGCCGCAAACGTTGAATATGCGGCAGCTTGTGCAGGGCTCGCCGACAAAAACCTTTCTAAGCCTAAGCGGATGCGCAGTACTGATGTGCCCCAAATAGAAGTCTCGCATACCCCACATGCTTGGACAAGGCACAATGTGGCCGTCTGTCTGAATAGCATAATTTATCCAGCCAGCCCCACAACGCAAAAACACTCGTTTTTCACCCTTCAAGAAAGACCGAGCAACCCCTAAAAACGGGTACAAACGCAACACAACGCCATTCCTTTCCATGTAGTCAACCCAAAACTTGACAAGGCGGCGAATTCCCGGATTATAGCTTTCCTCGCTCCATTTCTGGAAGTTCCGCCTCTCAAAGTCGTTCCAAAAACCAGCGTTAAGCTGCCAATGAACAGAAGAAAAGGCAAACTCGTCATTGTTTAAAAGCCACAAAACCTGCCTATAAATGTCGGTTTCCTCCATAACAGTCATCCGCGCAATAATCTCGCCTTTAAACCCATTACGCCTAATAAGCTTCAAATTGTCTATAACTCTGCGAAAAACACCAGCCCCACGGTAATAATCGGTTAAGGCTTCGTTCCCATCCAAACTCACCAGAATAAGGCTGAAACGGTTCAGGTAGGCGGGCTCCAAACAGCCCAAATGCAAACCATTAGTCTGAACAACAAAATGCCTTGCCCCAACAAGGTCCATAACACGCCTAACATCGTTTAGGCAAAGCAGAGGCTCACCCCCATAAAAAATCAAGATACACTCCGGATCAAGCTCACAAAAACGCTTCAACATTTCTAAATCAAAGTTTATACGCCTCGGCAAACAGTAATCAACATTAAAACCATCAAAGCCGCCACCAAAGTCCTCTAAAGCTTCTCCAAAACAGTAGCGACAATGCAAATCACATTCAGTTGTTAGCATCAAATGAAAGAACATCCAGCCACCTGACAAAAATCGCCAATAATCCCTTGGTAAATTTTTCTCCAACTTTTGGCTTTTTCGACATAAATCCTAAGCCTCTTCGCAAAATACCTTTTAATTCGACATTATTACTTTTACTTGTACTATATAATGAAATAGTTTATTGCCTCTTGATTGTTGAAGCTTCGGCTATTTTAATGGTGTAACCTTGATTTTTGAGGTATTCTTGGAGGTTTATGGTTTGGGGTTCTCTTGTTATGAATATGAATGGGCCTATTCGTGTTTTGTGTTCAACATAGATTGTGGCTGTGGTTCGCCGCCTTTAATACGATGAATAGTTTGGCTAGTGTGTAAACGCTTTTTCAATAATAGTTTGTTACAGTTTGGTATGTTTAAAATACTCATTTGGTTTTTTGGATATTTCTTTTAGGGCTAATGCAACGAATACTGCGAAGCATGCGAACAAAGCTAAACCACCTAGTTCAAGGAGTCTTAAAGCGGTAATGTTTACTTGAGAGCCGTAAATCCATACGAGCGATTTAACAAGCTGAAGTATTGTTGAAGTTGTCAAAAACGTGAAACCTAGGGACAGGTAGAATAGACCTTTTTCTCTTTGCATAAAATAGCGCCACATGGCATAGGCTGTCAGCAAGAGGCTGAAAGAGACGTAGCTAAGTTCCATTAGCATTTTGCATCCCATGGACGAAAAATATGTGTTATATAATATGTGGTGAGCGAAAAGAAGATGAGGAAGAACGTACTAGCATTTTTCCTACAACAATTTTCTGGAAAATCAAGAAAAATTTTCCACTAAAACTCCATTTCCGCCCTAAAACTTAAGTGGCGCGGGGTGCGGGATTTGAACCCGCGCGGCCGAAACCGGCCACAGGCTTAGCAGGCCTGCCCCCTACCAGGCTAGGGCAACCCCGCCATGATTTTACCTGACCCCGCATGATTTAAATGTTTTACTTGCGTTTTCTGAAGAATGAGAGGGTGTCTTTTTCGCATATGTATTCAAAGCCGGCTTCTAGTAGGCTTTTGATTTCTTCGGTTTAGATGCTACTTTAACGTGAGATTCGCTTTCTCCAAGTCTCCGAAGATATTCTTTCGAGAGTTTATGTAGATTTCTGTGTCCTGAAAGTTTTGACGTATAGGATATATTTGGTTTTGTGATATCCTATGGTGGCTTTCCAGTGGCGGATTGTGTGGAAGCCTTGGATTCTGAAGTTTTATTCGTTGTGGCAAACAAAAGTTTTAAGTGTTAAGCTGGTTGTATTCTGCTTTTTCTCACTGCTGCTGGTGGAATGTTTGGAGGGCGACGAGAGCAAAAGGTTGGATTATCATAGAGCCGAAGTTATGGGTCAAGAAAGGGTTTCCAAGCTTTTGTTTCGTTTCTCTGTGCCTGCTATTATTGCAAATGAGGCTACGGCTCTTTATGAGTTGGTTGATGCTGTTTGGTGTGGGCGTCTCTGCAATGAAGCGCTTGCCGCTTTAACTGTTGCTGGTCCGTTAATGGCAATTTATAGGGCCATAGGAGCTGGAATAGCTGTTGGAAGTGCTTCTCTGATTGCTAGGCGTCTCGGAGCTGGAAAGAAGGATGAAGCGGACAGGGCTGTATGCAACAGCATAACCTTATTTTTCGTCGTGAGCGGCTTAGCAACAATAATCTGTCTAATAGGATTAGGATTTCTATTAAGAGTTTTCGGTGCAGCAGACCCTGTTTTTCCCTATGCTTACAGTTACATGTTTGTTGAAACGTGTTCTATGCCTGTTGATTTCTTTTTGGTTATTGCCGCAGAGCTTATCAGGGCGCAGGGAAGTCCAGCCATTGCAAGTGCAGGTTTGATTTTGGCAAACATGGCCGACCTCATCTGGAGTCCAATCCTAATTTTTGGTGTTGGCCCCTTTCCGGCGCTGGGGATTGCTGGCGCAGCTTTTGGCACGCTTATAGGACGCGTTATAGGATTAGCGCTTTTAATTCCCTATCTGGCGTTTAAATCCATATATAGATTTAAAATAGCCTACTTCAAACTTCATTACAGAACAATCGCTGACATTTACAGCGTTGGGATATCAAGCACTTTAAGGATGATTGCAATTTCCATATCCCAAATATTAGCTTGTATAGCGGCATCCTACTATGGGACTATCCCACTGGCTGTTTTAGGCGTCCTCTTCAGAATTAACAGGCTAAATTTCGCGTTTTGCATAGGCTTAAACCAGGCTGTGGTGCCACTTGTAGGATACAATTATGGAGCACGAAAAAACGAACGCGTCCGCGAGATTGCGACTAAAGCTACGTCAATAGGCGCTGCCTGGGGAGCATTATGGTACATTATGGTGATGCTTTTTCCAACACAAACATTAGAACTGTTCACGACAGACCCAGAATTCCTAAGGATAGGTGCATCTGCACTACAAATTTTCGCCATAACCTTCCTAACAACCTCTGAAATAATAATAAGCGGCTTCTTCCAAGGGTTAGGAAAGGCAAAATCAGCCATAATCATAACATCAGCACGTCAAATCATATTCCTAATACCATGCCTCCTTACATTGCCCTACACCATCGGCCTAAACGGACTATGGCTAGCATATCCCATAGCAGGAATTCTAGCCCTCGCATTGGGCTTAACCCTAACATTCCTCGAATTCCAAAAACTAAAACTGGCACGTGCTTAACTCCTAAAACAAAGCTTTGACTTCCTTCTTAAATGAAAAGGTTAAAACAAAAAGAAGAGGAGACGCGGGAGAGGCCTCCGGGAAATTTTGAAGCTGGGACCCCACACATTTTTTAAAATTTTCGCTTCGGCGTATGTTAGTCGCTGTAATCGCTTTGTACGCGATAAATTAACTGGTCATATTTGCCACGTCAAAGTCATAAACTTGCTTGCAACTATTAAACTTGGTGTTATACTTCTTTTTGTTTGTGGGAATTTTAATGATGCCCTCTGTATTTTGGCTATGCCTTCAGCGTTTAGGGTTTGCAGCTTAGTTAAAACATAGCTCTCACTTCAATTCCACTTTAACATTCCAATCTTCAAGAAAAACGATGAGTGGTTGCACGATATTAAAGCCTAGTTCCGCAGCTTCTTTGGCTATTTTCCTCTCTCCTTTTGACAATGGAGGAGTCCCGCCTAACACTTTGGACGTCAATAAGGTATATGCGTCCTTCCTCATCCACACGCGCGAAAAGCTCGATGCTTCTCAAAAACTTTAGGATGTTCCCAGTTCATATGCTTTTTTCCGCTAAGCCATTCTGCCATCTTCATGGTGGTTTTTCATGGGCTAGTTTCCAGGAATAAACCGTTATAATTACTGGGTTCAATACTATTGCGGTTGTAACAAGGGCTGAATAGAGCGCCAGAGAAATAAGTCCAGACTTTAATAGAATAAGCTGAACGACTAGGCCGGTGCTAAATCGGACGCTTAAGCCTAAACCAGCCAAAAGCGAAAACTTTGCCCCCAGTAGTCTACGGAGGACAAGAAATGAGGCTGCACATTTGGCGGCGACTGCTGCGATGGCAACGGTTGTGATTAGTAGTGGAGCGGAAAAAACTGAGCTTAGGGAGACGGCTGCTCCAACACCGCAGAAAAATATTGGCGGTAGGAAAACAAAGCCTAGAAAATCAACTGC
>Ga0071330_1070624_pt1 | contig 36326 bp, 44 predicted proteins | sample GBScel77sediment_FD_63802 | JGI IMG/M metagenome (GOLD analysis project Ga0071330, IMG submission 63802) | Hot spring sediment microbial communities from Great Boiling Spring, Nevada - Cellulolytic enrichment Sediment 77C v2 (version 2) | ecosystem: Environmental > Aquatic > Thermal springs >...
AACCTACTTCCTTAACTACGTGCTTTATCTGATAGCCTTTTGCTATAGCGTACTCTTTTAATCTTTCTGCTTGCCTTTCCAAATTGTCTTTGCTGTCGTTATCAGACACCCTGCAGTAGATTGCAACGGTATTTCCTTCAACTACTTTATCCTCTTCAAGAACTATAACTCTCCCTGTTGGTAATTTTATAGCATTTGGAATTTTCACCCCTTTTGTACATTCTCCACGCTGTTTTATAACTAATTCCCAGTTTCTTAGCCCATTGAGATAACTTCATCCCCATAATACAAAATATAAACCAATAGTCCAGAAATGTCAAGATTTGGATATGAAATTAAAGATTGGTTGCAAGACCTTTCTTTTTTTTATTGTTGCTGGTTTTTCTTTAAAAGTCAAAAAAGTTAGTTTAAAACTGTAGTAAAAATTTGTGATAAAATAATCCAAAATACACTTTTTTGCCCTTTGCAAGTGGGTATACAGGTCTTTTTTTAGTTTTTTATTTTTTGAAATAAAACGGTTGTAAAATAACAAAGAAAGGTTATAATAACTCAAAAAAAACGCGGAGGCTGTCACGCAGGAGGTCGCGGGTTCAAGTCCCGTCAGCCCCGCTTTTTATTTTTTTATATGACAAATTTTACCTTTTCCCTTAAAAAATTTTTTCTCTTTCTTTTTTATCCCTCAAGTTTAATTCTTATTTTTTTTCTCCTAATTTCTGTCTATGTAATTCTTGATAAGAGAAAAGGTAGAAGAAGATTCTTACTCTTTTTAGCTATTTTCCTTTATTATTTTTCTTCTACCCCCTTTTTGCCTTATTTCCTTTTAAAACAATTGGAAAAGAATTATTCTGTTCCTCCAAAAGAAGAAATAGCAAAAGTTAAAAATATGGTAGTTCTTACTGGAAGAATATATGGAGAGGAAACTCTTAGCACTAAAGAAAGATTCTCAAGAGAAACCTTAGCAAGATTTTTGAAAGCTTTAGAATTAAAAAAACAATATCCTGATAAAAAACTCATACTTTTAGGGGGCTCCTATGAAGATAAAAATAATAAAGGGGCATCCTATTTAAAGGCATTGGCTGAAGAATTTGGTTTTGAAGTTGAAGCCCTTGATACACCACTTGACACCATTACCAGTGCAAAAATTTTAAAAGAATATTTGTTAAAAAATGAAAAAAACATAAATACCCCCTTTTTACTCTTAACCTCAGCTTATCACCTTCCAAGAGCTACTTATCTTTTTAAAAAGGAAGGTTTAAATCCCATTCCTTATCCCACTAATTACAGTCACAAACTTTGTAAGCCCTCTTTTAGTATTTGGAAATTTTTACCTAACGATTTATATATTGATTTAACTAACAGGGCAACCCATGAATACTTAGCCTTTAGTTTTTATAAAGTAAAATATTTTATCTCGGAGAAAATAAAATGAAAAAGATAGAGCTAAAAAAGAAAATTTTTAATATTTCAGAGACCTCAAGAGAAGTTCAAAAGAAATTTATAGAGCTTGAAACAGAAAAAATTATAGAAGTGGTTCATCTTGCTCAAAAGGTTATTTCTAAAAACGGGAAAATTCTTATTTTTGGAAATGGAGGAAGCGCAGCTGATGCTCAGCATTTAGCTGCAGAGCTTGTTAATCGTTTTAAAAAAGAAAGAGCGCCTTTACCAGCCATTGCTTTAACTACAGATACTTCAATTTTAACTGCTGTAGCAAATGATTACGATTTTTCTCAAATTTTTTCTAAACAAATTTTAGCCTTAGGTAAAAAGGGAGATATAGCTCTTGGAATTAGCACCAGTGGAAAATCTTCTAATGTAATATCCGCTTTAAAGGTTGCTAAAAAATTAGGTTTATATACAGTGGGCTTAAGCGGAGGAGATGGAGGATTGATGAAAGAAGTATGTGATTATCTTATTTTAGTCCCAAGTTTTGAAACTCCTCGTATTCAAGAAGGACATCTTTTATTTTTACACATCTTTTCTGAACTTTTAGAAGAAATTATTTTCTCCCAATAAAGATGCTTCTTGCTATAGAGACTTCTTGTGATGAAACAGGAGTTGCTCTTTTTTCAGAAAAAGGGGATTTAATAAAACACTTTCTTTATTCACAAGTAGCTCTTCATTCTCCCTTTGGAGGTATAGTTCCTGAAATCGCTTCACGTAAACAATTGGAGGTTCTTGCACCACTTATAAAGAAATTATTAGAAGAAACAAAAATTTCTATTAAAGAAATTAAGGGGATATGTGTAACCTTTGGTCCAGGGCTTATAGGCTCAATTTTAGTGGGTGTTTCATTAGCAAAAGCATTGTGTTTTGCTCTTAAAATTCCTCTCTTTGCAGTAGATCATTTACAAGCTCATCTTTTTTCTATATTTTTAGAAAGAGAAATAAAATTTCCCTATATAGGACTTCTTGTGTCTGGAGGACATACAGCTCTTTTTTTAGTAAATTCTTGGGAGGATTATAGACTTTTAGGGCATACAAGAGATGACGCAGCTGGAGAAGCTTTTGATAAAGTAGCTAAACTTCTTAACCTTTCTTATCCAGGAGGTCCTATTATAAGTAAGCTTGCAGAAAAGGGGAATAGAAAGGCTATTGCCTTCCCAAGACCTCTTTTAGAAGAAGATACCTTTGACTTTAGTTTTTCAGGTCTTAAGACAGCTGTTTTAAACTATTTAAAAACAAATCCCCAAATTAAAATTGAAGATATATGTGCAAGTTTTGAAGAGGCAATTTGTGAAGTTCTAATAGAAAAAACCTTAAAAGCAGGTGAAAGATTAAACATTTCAAGAATTGTAGTTGTAGGAGGAGTAGCCTCTAATCGAAGATTAAGAGAATCTTTTGCTGAAAAGGCTCAAAAAAAAGGTTTTGAGGTTTATTTTCCTTCTCCAGAATTTTGCACAGATAATGCTGCTATGGTTGGGATAGTAGGATATTACAAATGGAAAAACGGACTTTATGATACCTTAGAAAAAGAACCCTATGCAAGGGCAATTTTTAAGAAGTTTAAATTTTAGTCTTCAAACTTCATCTTAAGATTAAAATCCTTTATTTTTTTCTGTAAATAAGCCCTTTCTAAACCTATTTCTCTTGCTGTTTTAGAAACATTTCCTCCATATTCAAAAAGTTTCCTTTTTAAAAATTCTTTCTCAAAAAGGAGTTTAGCTAATCTATAGTTTTTTTCTTTAAACCAGGGATCAGTATTTTCTTGCAAACTTTCTTTCTTTTTGGTTAAATTTTTGAAATCTGAAGGTAAATCTTTATAACTAATTTCAGAAGAGGAAGATATTATTACTAGTCTTTCTATAAAATTTTTGAGTTCCCTTACATTTCCTGGCCAATCATATTCAATTAAAGCTTCTAAGGCATCACTTTTAATAATTTTCTTCTCACAACCTATTTTGTAGCTAAATTCTTCTAAAAATTCCTCTACTAATATAGGAATGTCTTCTTTTCTTTCTCTTAAAGGAGGAATAGATATAGGAAAAACGTTTATTCTAAAAAAGAGGTCTTCCCTAAATTTCCCCTTTTTAATTTCTTTTAGTAAGTCTTTATTAGTGGCTGAAATTATCCTTACATCAATTTCTATAGGTTTATTACCTCCTAAACGTTCAAATCTTTTTTCCTGCAAAATCCTTAATAATTTTGCCTGGGCATCAAGACTTAAATCTCCAATTTCATCTAAAAAAAGAGTTCCCTTGTGTGCTAATTCAAGTTTTCCTTTTTTAAAACTTTGAGCTCCTGTAAAAGCTCCTTTTTCATATCCAAAAAGTTCAGATTCTATAAGAGTTTCTGGGATGGCTGCACAATTTATTTCTACAAAAGCTTCTTTTGCTCTTTTTGAATGTAAATGAATTAACTTTGCCACTATCTCTTTACCAACCCCAGATTCTCCCTGAATTAAAACAGTAGTATCTGTAGGAGCTGCTTTTAAAATAAGTTCTCTTATTTTTTGAATAGTAGGAGATACACCGGAAAGTTTTACTTCTCCAAAAATATTTTCTCTTAATCTTTTGTTTTCTTCTTCTAAGAGAGCTAACTTTAAAGCATTTTCCACAGTTACAATAACTCTTTCATAAGAAAGAGGTTTTTCAATAAAATCAAAAGCTCCCATTTTGATTGCTTTTACTGCTGTCTCAATGTTTCCATGCCCTGAAATTACTATAATTTGAACCTCTGGATAGGTTTTTTTAATTTTTTCTAAAACCTCAAATCCATCTATATCTTTTAACCACAAATCAAGAAGAATAACCTTTGGTTGTTTAAGATTTATTTCTTTTAAAAGTTCTTTACCCCAAAGAAAACTCTTTACTTGAAAGTTTTCATCTTTGAGAATATCTTCAAGGGTTTCAAGGATACCCTTTTCATCATCTAAAATCCAAATCTCACCTTTCATCATGTTTTAAATAATATTATTTTTATAACTACTTGTCAACCTTATACCTTCTATAGCGCCTTATAAATTATAAAAAGCTTGACAAAAAAAGATAATATATTATCGTTAACCTTTAAAATAAATTTAGTTAACAAAAATAACAAGGAGAACAAATGTTGTGCTTCCTTTTGTTAATCTTTATTTTCATTAATATCTACCAAAGTGCTTTTTCTTCCGAAGCACCTACCTATACCTTAGAAGAAGTGAAAGTTATCTCTCCAGCTAAAGGCATTGATCTTGAAAAAATAGCCCAGGAAGTAAAGTTAATAAAAAAAGAGGAACTTTTAGAATTTGGTTTAGAAGCCTTTTCAGCGCTTGAACTTAAAGAAAGGGCTCCCTTTGGGGTTCAAGCTGATCTTTCTATTAGAGGAACAAGTTTTGAACAGAATTTGGTTGCCCTTGAAGGTATAAGAATTTCTGATCCTCAAACAGGGCATCATTTAATGAATTTACCTTTAGAAGAAGAAATTTTAAAAAATTTAGAAATTCTTTCTGGAGGGGCAAGTGCCATTTATGGACCTGGTGGTTTTGGGGGAGCTATAAATTTTAACTTAGAACCATCTACTAAAGGACATAAACTTTTAGCTGAATACGGAAGCTATGATTATAGACATGTATTTGGAAATTTTGGTTTTTCTACTTCTGAAATCCCATTTAACTTAGTTTTTTCTCAAAAAAAATCAAACGGATTTATATGGAATAGAGACTTCGATATTAAAACTTTTAATCTATATAGTAAAGATGATAAAAAAACTCTTTTCTATGGATTTCAGGAAAAAGATTTCGGAGCAAGAAATTTTTACACTACAAAATGGAATACTGAATGGGAGAGCACAAAAACTCACCTCTTTTTAGCTAAAAAAAATATATATAAAAATAGCTTGTTTTTAGAACCAACCTTACTTTATAGAATTAACTACGACTTATATCTTTTAGACAGAAGAAATCCAGATTTTTATAAAAATACTCATAAATCTCAAGTTTTTCGTTTTAATTTTCCTTTGAGATATGAAAGAACTTTTGCTGATTATTTTTTTGGAGTAGAAGTTTCTTATGAGACACTTGAGAGTTCAAGACTTGGTGATCATTTAAGGCAAGGGGCAGGTTTTTATTTCTGGGTATACCCAAAAATAAGTTCCCGATTTTTCCCAAATTTTGGGATACGCTACGATATTATAACCCAAAATAAAGATATCTTTTCCTATAATTTTGGATTAGCCTATCTTCTAAATGAAGACTTAAAATTAAGGAGCTCCTTTAGTTATTCTTACAGAATACCAAGTTTTACAGAATTTTATTATTGGTCTCCTACCATTAAAGGAAATCCCTCCTTATCACCTGAGAAAGCCTATAATGTTGAGGTTGGATTTGACTATTACAAAAATAAAATTAATTTTTCAGGAACAGCTTTTTATAGACATGGAAAGGATATTATAGATTGGATTAAAAAAGAAGATATAATTCAGGCTCAAAATATAGAAACCTTAAAAACTATTGGATTTACCTTAGATAGTAACATAATCTTTAAAAATTTTAGACCCTTTATAAGTTATACCTATTTAAATCAAGTAGCTGAAAATTTACCAAGTGCCCGGTATTATGGAAGCTATTTTAGGCATAATTTTATTTTAGGGATAAATTACAGCCTTCCTTGGGATTGGGAATTTTTTGGAAGTTTGAATTATAGAGAATATTATAAGAGGGATAATGTGGTTTTAGTTGATCTAAAAATAAAGAAAAAATTTAATAAAAATCTAATTTATTATTTTTGGATAAAAAACCTTTTAGACGAGGATTATGAAGAAGTAGGAGAAGCTAAAGCACCTCCTCAATGGATAGGGACTAATTTAGAAATAAAGTTTTAAAGTTATGTTCCTATAAATAAGAAAGAAAAACTTTAAAAAATGATGTATTCAAGAAATATTTCAGTTTAAATTCAGGATACCTATAGATTATAAAAAATTTTTCAGAAATTTTTTGAAAAAAACTTGACAAATAATTTTTATGATATATTTTTAGAGCGTTCTTATATTATGTATTTTTGGAGGGATAAAAATGAAAAACACAAAAGAAATAGAAAAATTTGAATATGGTTTTGGTCAACACCTTATTATTGACGGATATGGAGCTAATCGTGAAAAACTTATGGATCTTGATTTTATATATAATTTTTTGAGTAAATATCCAGAAGAAATCCAAATGACAAAAATAATGCCTCCTTATGTTTTTAAATATTATGCTCCTATTCCTGAAGATTGGGGAATTTCTGGATTTGTAATTATTGCTGAAAGCCATATAAGTATTCATACCTTTCCAGAAAAATTGTATTTAAGTGTAGATGTGTTTTCTTGTAAACCTTTTGATGTGGATAAAGCCATAAAAGACATTATAGAAATTTTTGAGATCAAAAAAAGTGAAATTAAGTTTTTTGACAGAGGATTAGAATTTCCTCGTTCTATCAGAGCAGTTGAGAGCTTTATTCGTATGGAAAGAAAGGATTTAATATTGTAGAAAATGAAACTTACTTTTTTGGGGCTACCTGATCATCCTCAAGCAAAGGTAGCCTTAATTCCTGCTCCTTTAGAAATTACTACATCCTGGCAAAAGGGCACGAAAGAAGCACCCACAGAGATTCTCAAAGTTAGCCCCAATCTGGAATTTTTTGATGAAGAAACAGAAATTGAACCACAAGAAGTGCTTGGTTTTTTTACTTATCCAGTCCCTGAACTGCCTCTTGATATAAACATGGCTCTTGAGGAAATTTCTGAAAGAATAAGAGAAACTTTAGTAAAAAAGAGATTTCCCGTTATTATAGGAGGAGAGCATACAGTTACCTTAGGAAGTATAAAAACTTTAAAGGAATTTTATGAAGACTTAAAGGTTCTTCATCTTGATGCGCATTTAGATTTAAGGGATGAATATTTAGGATGTAAAATTTCTCATGCCACTATAATAAGAAGAATATATGAGATGGGGATTCCTGTTTTAAGTATAGGAGTAAGAACACTTTGTAAAGAGGAATATGAATTTATAAAGAAAGTTAATTTTCCCCTTTTGTGGATGAAAGACCTTAAAGAAAACCGGAATAAAAGTTTAAAGGTGATAGAAGATTTTATTAAAGAAGGTAATATTTATCTTTCTTTAGATATGGATGTTTTTGATCCTTCTTTCGCCCCTGGAGTAGGAACTCCTGAGCCTGGAGGAATGAGCTGGTATGAATTTTTGCAAATTCTTAAATTGGTGGTTAGATATAATTTAGTGGGAATGGATGTAGTTGAAGTAAAGCCTTCCTTAGGTAATACTATTACAGAATATTTAGCAGCAAAAATAATTTTTAAAATTTCCTCCTATTTAGCAAAAAAATATGAAAATCTTTGAAAGATATGCCAAACTTCTTTTTGAGTCTGCTTTGCTAAAAAGGATTCAAAGAACAGGATTTGCTTATTTAGGGACTGGAGGAGAAAATGTGGCCTCCCACTCCTTTGGAGTAATTTTTTGTGCTTGGATACTCTCAGAGATTTGTGAAAAAGACCTTGATAAAGAAAAACTTTTTAAAATGGCATTAATTCACGATTTAGCAGAGACAAGAATAGGAGACTTCAATGCAGTTAATAAAATATATAATAAAGCTGACGAAAAAAAGGCTTTAGAAGATACTTTTTCTGATACTCCAATGAAAGAAGAAATTTTATCTCTCTGGAAAGAATACAGAAGTTTAAAAAGTTTAGAAGCAAAATTAGTTCATGATGCAGATGTTATTGATTTAATAATACAACTTAAAGAGCAAAAGGATTTAAACAATCCTTATGCAGACAAATGGATTGAATATGCCAAAAGAAAACTTATTACAGAGGAAGCAAAAAAATTAGTTAAGGCAATCTTAAAAGTAGAATGGTGTTCTTGGTGGTTAGAATATTTTATTAAAAATGATGAAAAAAGAGATCAAAGAAAAGATTCTTAACTTATGTAATCTTTGTGGTAAATGTGTTCCTGTATGTCCATCTTATAAGGTTTACAAAAAAGAATCTTTTTCTCCCAGAGGAAGATTATTTTTATTTTCTCAAGGAATAGAACATAAAAGTTTTGAATTTTGTCTCCTTTGTGAAAGATGTGAAAGGATTTGCCCCCACCATATAGGTTTTCCTACTTTTTATCTTGAAAAACTGAAAGAGAAAGAGAACCCCTTGTTAACCTTCTTAAATTTCAATAGCCTAATTGACTTAATAAATTTAAAAAAAGAATTACCTATCGGATTTAAACAAACGGAGGGAGATATAACCCTATATTATTCTTGCGGTTTAAAATATCTTTATCCTTCTGCTTTAGAAAGATTTGAAAAGATTCTTGAAAAGAGGGGAATAACTGTAGGAATACCTAAAGGATTAGTTTGTTGCGGAGCAATATTTTTAAATTTTGGACTTATTTCAGATTTAAAAGAAAATGCCCTTAAAAATCTGGAGATATTAGAAAAAACAAAAGGACACCTTGTAATGTTTTGTGCCACCTGTTTGTGGATGTTTAAAAAAATTTATCCTCAAGTTTTTAAAGATACTAAATACGAGAAAAGTTTTATCAACCTTTCTGAAAGAGCTATTTCAGCTTATGCCTATCTTTCTTTAAAGGCAGAAGATGAGCTTAAAACTTTAGAGGAGAAAAAATTAAGAGAAAATATTCTTTTTCACCTACCTTGCCACTTGACAGAAGAGTTTAATTTGGTAAAAAATAAAATAAAGGCAAGAGATTTTTGTTGCGGGTCTGCTAAAATTTTTCTCTGGCTAAAAGGTTTCCAGAAGGAAAATAAAAGGGAATGGATTAAGAATTTAGAAAAAACAGAGATTTTAGCTACTTTTTGCACAGGTTGCTATCTAAATTTTAGTATACTTTTAAGAAAACCTCCGCTTATTCTTCACTGGTTAGAACTTTTATGAATAAGTATCCTTCCTATTTAAATTTGCTTGATTCAGGAGAGCTGGACAAAAGAATAGAGATACTTTACGAAAAACTTTCTTCTTGCACCCTTTGTCCAAATGAATGTAAAGTAAATCGTTTGGAAGGAGAAAAAGGTATTTGTAAAATTACCAATAAACCTATGGTTTCAAGTTATGGTCCCCATTTTGGTGAAGAAAGACCCCTTGTTGGGAAAAATGGCTCTGGAGCTATATTTTTTACCTATTGCAATTTAGCTTGTGTCTATTGTCAAAATTGGGAAATAAGCCATTTAGGAGAAGGAGATATAATTGATGAAGAAGACCTTGCAAAAATTATGTTAATTTTGCAAGTATGGGGATGCCATAATATCAATCTTGTTACCCCAACTCATCAGGTTCCTTTTATCGTAAAAGCAATAAAAATAGCTGCTGAAAAGGGATTAATTTTACCCATTGTTTATAATTGTGGAGGATATGAATCCGTAGAGACTTTAAAACTTCTTGATGGAATAATAGATATTTATATGCCAGACATTAAATACATGGATGACAAGATAGCTTTAAAACTTTCAAAAATAAAAAATTACTCAAAAGTTGTTAAGGCTGCGGTAAAAGAGATGCATCGGCAGGTAGGGGATTTAGTTATAGAAAATGGAATTGCTAAAAGAGGATTAATTATAAGGCATTTAGTTTTACCTGGAGACCTTTCCCAAACAGAAGAAGTGATTAAATTTATAAAAGAAGAGATTTCTCCACATACCTATTTTAATCTTATGGATCAGTATAGACCCTGTGGAGATGCCTGGAAATATCCACCTCTTGATAGAAAAATCACTAAGGAAGAGTGGGAAAGAGCACTCAAATTAGCTTATAAATATGGTCTCACAAGACTTGATGATAGAAGAGCGCGTTTCTGGGACTACTGAAGGTTATAAAATTTTTGCTATTGGAGATATTCACGGCTGTTTGTGGAGTTTAGAAAAATTGCTTAATATTCTTCCTGTAAATTGGAGTAAGGATTTGGTTGTTTTCTTAGGAGACTACATTGATAGAGGACCTGATCCTAAAGGAGTAATTGAAAAGGTGTTAGAACTTAAAGAGCTCTACAGAGATAAAATTATTTCTCTTAAAGGAAATCATGAATGGATGTTTGAAAGGTTTTTAAAAGGAATAGATATAGATATATTTTTATATAACGGTGGAGAAACAACCCTAAAAAGCTATTATAAGAATGGTAAACTTGAAATTCCAGAAGACCATTTAAATTTTCTTAAAGAACTTAAGCTTTATTATGAAACTCAAGATTACATATTTGTTCATGCAGGATTAAGACCAGGAAAAAAATTAGAGGAGCAAAATGAAAAAGATCTTCTCTGGATTAGAGAAAGTTTTTATTTTTCCGAATATAAATTTCCTAAAACAGTAATTTTTGGACATACCCCTTTTTATACACCTCTGATTTTAGATGATAGAATTGGAATTGATACAGGTTGTGTATATGGTGGAAAGCTTACTGCTATTGAGCTTCCGTCAAAAAAAATATATCAAATTGATTGTGGAGGGGAGATAATATGAGTAAAGATGACGAAAGAAAAAAGCTTTCTTGGAGAGAGATTGATAAGCTAAAGGATAAAAGCGGATTTAGTAAGATAAGAAAAAAACTTGAAAGAGCTAAAAAAGACTCACCTAAAAATAATTATAAAACTAAGGAAAAATACTTGAAAGAACTTGAGAAACTTTTTGCAGATAAAGAGACACTTGAAAAACAAAATTTTATTGAAAACCTTCATAAAAATTACGGAACCAAAAATTTTAAAAAACTTGCCAAAGAATTTGTGGAAAAATACGGTATTCCTGATGACTGGAGAACACTCCTTCTTTTTCTCGATCTTGATGATCGAGCCCTTGTTCTTTCAGCTTTAGAAAAGTTAAAAGAAGATTTTCCCAATAGAAATATCTCTGAAAAGCAAGGTATACTTTCTAAATTAAAAACTCTCGTTTTAACTTCTAAAGATGAAATTATAGGATTTAAGGTTGAAAAAGTTTTAAAAGAACTAACTCTTTAATGAAAGAACTTATAGAAGAATTCTTAAGTTATCTTGCGGGTGTTAAAAATTATTCCTATAACACTTTACTGGCCTATCAAGCTGATTTAAAAGATTTTGCAGATTTTTGTGGTTTTCTACCCTCTGAAAAGGAAGCATTTAAAAAACTGAGAGAATATTTAGAAAATTTAAAAAAGAAAGGATACAATCCTTTTAGCATAGCAAGAAAGATTTCAAGCCTAAGAAGTTTCTTCAAATTTTTGGAAGCAGAAAAAGGATTTAATATAAGCTTTCTTTTATTTTTAGAATCTCCCAAGTTACCTTTTAGACTTCCCAAAGTATTAAGTTTAGAAGAAATTGAAAGGCTTTTAAATTCTCCTGATATAAATAATTCCCTTGGATACAGAGATAGAACCATGCTTGAAGTGCTTTATGCTACAGGTTTAAGAGTTTCAGAATTAGTAAGTCTTAAGTTTGAAAATTTAAATCTTGAGCTTGGTTTAGTTAGGGTTTTAGGAAAAGGGTCTAAAGAAAGACTTGTGCCTCTTGGAGATTATGCCTTGAGGTTTTTAAAAACCTATTTAGAAAATGTGCGTCCTCAATTATTAAATGAAAAGAGCAAAGACTTTGTTTTTTTAAATAGAAGGGGAGCCCCTCTTACCAGACAAAGATTCTGGCAAATAATAAAAGAATATGCCAAAAAATGCGGACTTGAGGATAAAGTTACTCCTCACGTAATAAGGCATTCTTTTGCAACCCATCTTTTACAGGGAGGTGCAGATCTCAGAGCCTTACAAATGATGCTTGGTCATAGCAGTTTAAGTACAACACAAATTTATACGCATCTTGATTATAAGAAATTAAAAGAAATCTATGAAAAACATCATCCCAGAGCTTAAAAGATAACCAAATGAAAAAAACTAAAATTGAACTTGAAGACTTTCTAAAGACTATTTTGCCTGATCAAAAACTTTTTAAATTTTTATCTTTAGCCCAAGACGTTTCCAAAAAAAGAGGAGAATTTTTATACTTTGCAGGAGGAGTAGTAAGAGATTATCTTCTTAAAAAGCTTTATAAAAAGAAAATCCCAAAAACTAAGGATTTAGATTTAGTATTACAAGGAGAGCTAAGAAGCTTTCTAAAAGAACTTTTTGAAAAAGTAAAAGGAGAAATTCTTTTTGAATCTCAGTTTTTAACCTATAAAGTAAAGGTAAACCTAAATGGAAAAGAATTTTTGATAGATTTTATTACTGCAAGAAAGGAAGTGTATGAAGACATTGCTAAGCTTCCCAAAGTTTTTGCCTCTCACTTTAAAGATGACATTTTGAGAAGAGACTTTACCATAAATGCACTTATAATAGGTCTTTCTCCACCTTATGAGGGAATTTTAATTGATTTGGTTAAAGGAGAAGAAGACCTGAAAAAGGGTTTAATAAGACCTCTTAATCTCAATTCTTTTGTAGATGATCCAACAAGAATCTTTAGAGGAATTAGATATAAGGTAAGATTTGGATTTAATTTTTCTGAAGATTTTTTTCTTGCACTAAAGAGATGTTTTGAAAAATCTGCTTTAAAAAAACTTTCTGGGACAAGATTAGCAAATGAATTGAAACTTTATTTAACTAAAGAACCAGAAAAAAATTTGAAAGACCTTTTAATGACAACTTATGAGCTAAACATTTTTGAAGAGGCAGAACTAAAAATTGATAAGAAAAATTTTAACTCTTTAATAAGACTTTTGAAAGAATTAAAAGGAGAAATAACTGAAAAGGAAAAAGAAAAATTTTTTTTATTTGGGCTTGTTAACCCCCATTTTTTGGAAAGTCTTTATAGATTAGGATTTTTAGATTCAGAAGTAAAAGAATTAATAAGATACAAAGAATTTATTAAAGAGACTCTGCCAAACTGGGAAAAAATTTCTTTATGGGAAAAAATAAAAATCTTTGAAAAAATTCCACTCACTTATCTTCTAACTTTGGGGGTTTATTTTCCTAAAATAAAAAAGGAGGTGGTAAAATTTTTTAAAGAATATAGAAAAATAAAACCTGAGCTTACAGGAGAGGAATTGATAAAACTTGGTGTTAAAGAAGGAAAAGAAATAGGGACTTTGCTTGATTTGATTAGAAAAGAAAAAATAGAGGGGAAAATAAAAAGTAAAGAGGAAGAAAAAAAATTGGTAACCCAATTTCTCTTGAAGAAATCTACAAATTAAATTAAAATTTACCAAATAAATTAAAAAGCCCTTTTTCAATGAACGATTGGATTCAAGAATTAGAGAAGCATCTTCATGAGAGTTTAAAAGAGGTTAAACCTGGATCTATTGTCTCAGGAAAGATAATTAAAATTTCCGAAAATTTTGCTTTTGTGGATATAGGGTTAAAAAAGGAAGCCCTTTTACCTATAGAGGAAATAAAAGACAGAAAAGGAGATTTTATTTTAAGTGAAGGCGATGAAATAGAAGTTTTGGTTATTGGAAAGGAACCTCAAGAAGGGCTTTATATTTTGTCTTTCAAAAAACTAAGAGAAAAAAATCTGTGGGAAGAATTAAAAAGAGCTTATAAAGAAAAGAGACCTATTGAAGTTAGAGTATTAGCTTTAAATAAAGGGGGTTATGAAGTAGAATTTGGTTTTCTTCTAAAAGGCTTTATGCCCTTTTCTCAAGCCTTTTTTAAAGACAAACCTGAAAATTTGGAATCTCTAATTATGGAAAAGATAGAGGTTGAAATTTTAGAAATAAAAAATGAAAGTTTTATTGTTTCAAGAAGAAAAATCTTGGAAAAAGAATATCAAAGAAAAAGAGACTCTCTAATTAATAAGATTAACACTGGAGAACCAATAGAAGGAATAGTCAAAAAGAAAGTAGAGGGTGGATTTTTAATCGAAATAGAAGAAATTTTAACAGGCTACCTACCTTATAAAGAATTAGATTGGAAAAGAATTGATAATCCCTCTGAGTATTTGAAAATAGGTGAAAAAATTAAAGTTAAGGCTTTAAGTTACGATCCTGTTAAAGAGAAAATAAAACTCAGTATTAAAGCTCTTCTTCCTGATCCTTGGGAAAAGGTTTCTCAAAAATACAAAGAAGGAGATGTTGTAAAGGGAAAAGTTAGTAAAATCTTTGATTTTGGAGCTTTTATTGAACTTGAGCCAGGAATAGAAGGATTTATACCTGCTAAGGAAATAACTTGGAATAAAAAAATTAAAATTGATGAAATACTTGAAAGAGGAAATGAGGTTTCTGCTCTAATTTTAGAAATAAAGCCTTCTGAAAGAAAAATATTATTAAGTTTGAGAAAGCTTCAACCTGACCCTTGGATTGAAGTAGCCAAAAATTATCAATTAGGAGATGTTGTAGAAGGAGTAATAGAAAAGTTTTTACCTAATGGATTGTTAGTGGAATTAACTCCAGAATTAACAGCCTTTATCCCTTTAAAAGAGTTTTTAAAAGATCTAAAAGCATATAAGTATAAAAAAGAGCTTACAGAATTTGAGGGCTTTAAAGTAGGAGACAAAATTAAGGGAAAAATCATTAGTATTGATGAAGAAAAAAGAAAAATTCAGATTTCCTACTTAAAATATTTAGAGGACTTAGAAAATAAAGAAATAGAAGATTATAAAATAAATGCTAAAAAAACCACTTTTATAACTTTTGGAGAGATCTTTAATAAAAAAATTAATTAAAAAAGAGGGAAGGGAATGAAAAGACCTTGGCTTGTTTACGGACTTGCCTTTATTGGTGGATTGGTTGTCTTTCTTATTTTACTTAGCTTTTTTCTTTCTTTTCTAATGTTTTTTAAAGAAAGAGATTTTGGGAAACCTCAGATTGGAGTTCTTCAGATAAAAGGGGTTATTTTAGATGCAGAAGAATACCTTATGGCTATTAATGGAATGGCTAAAGATAGAGGTATTAAAGCAATAGTAGTAAGAATAGATTCTCCTGGAGGTTCAGTAGGAGCTTCTCAGGAAATTTTTGAAGAACTAAAAAAAATAAGAGTTAAAAAACCTGTTGTAGTCTCTATGGGAAGTGTAGCAGCTTCAGGAGGTCTTTATGTAGCCCTTGGGGGAAATAAAATTTTTGCCTCTCCAGGAACTGTTACAGGAAGCATTGGTGTTGTCTTAGAGATACCTAATATAGAAAAACTTTTAAAAAAGATTGGAGTTGAGACAGAAGCTATAAAAAGTGGTGCCTATAAAGACACTGGTTCAATTTATAGACCTTTAACTCCTGAAGAAAAAGATTATTTAAGAGAAAAAGTAAAGATTATTCACGATCAATTTATAAAAGCCATTTCAGAAGAAAGAAAAATTCCTATAGAAAAAGTTAAAGAATTTGCGGATGGAAGAATTTTTACTGGAGAAGAAGCACTCTCTTTAGGATTAGTAGATAAGCTTGGTAATTTTTGGGATGCAGTAAATGAAGCTAAAAAAATGGCTAAAATTACTGAGGCAAAACTTGTTTTTCTGCCCAAGAAAAAAGGTTTTCTTTCCAAAATTTTAGAAGAAAAAAGTTCCTCAATTTTAGAGTCTTTCTTTCTTAAGCCCTGGTATATAGCGGTAAATTAACTATGACTAAAAAGGACTTAGTCGAAAAGTTAAGCCATAAATTTTCAGATATTGATAAAGAAGATCTTGAATACATTGTAGAGCTCTTTTTTGAAATTATAAAAGAGGAGTTAAAAAAGGGAAATAGAATAGAACTAAGAGATTTTGGAGTTTTTACTTTAAAAAAGACTAAAGGTACAATTTTTCAAAATCCCAAAAATAAGCAAAGGTATTACGTTAAAGAAAAATTTAGAATTTTGTTTAAACTTGGTAAAGAGTTCAAAAAAAGATTAAATACTCCCTTTTTAGTTTCTTTAGACCTTGGAACTCAAACCTTTAGACTTTGCATAGGTAAAAAAATTAACGGAAATGTGCTATTTTTAATGAAAAAAAGAGAAAATGTTAGATTAGGAGAGGGTCTTGCTACAGAAGGTATGATTTCTCCCTCTGCCTTTACCAGAGGATTGGAGTGTTTAAAAAAATTTAGAGAAGAGCTTTCTAAATACGGAATTGAGAAGTATAGGGCAATAGGAACAGAGGTTTTTAGAAAAGCTAAAAATGCCGAAGAGTTTATAGAGAGGGCTAAAAAAGAAACTGGTTTTGAAATTAAGGTAATTTCTCCTGAGGAGGAGGCAGAATTGTCATTAAAAGGGATTATTTTTGGATTAAAAGCACTTGGAATAGAAATAGAAAATTTTGTTACTGTTGATGTTGGAGGAGGTTCTTCAGAAATTACTTGTATTAAAGATGGAGAAAGAAAATGGTGTAAAAGTATTGATCTTGGTGCTGTGGTTTTAAAAGAAATTTTCCATTTAAGGTATCCTTTAAACTTGAAAGTTTTAAGATCACTTAGGGACTACATAAAAGAAAAACTTTCTTCAATTCCTATAGATAATCCCGAAGAAATAATTATTACAGGAGGAACAGCCTCACTTCTTGGTGGGCTTGATCTTAAGCTTAATCAACATATTTTTGAGAGATTGCACGGACATAGGATTACAAGAGAAAGCTTAGAAAAATTAATAAAAAAACTTTCTAATTTTGATTTAGAAAGACTGAGAAGAGTAAGAGGAATGGAAGAAGGAAGAGAGGATATAGTGCTTCCTGGGCTTTTAATTTATTTAGAAATATTGGAACATTTTAACAAAGAAAGTATGCTTCTTAATGAATATGGAATTTTAGAAGGAACTTTACTTTCTTTAATTGAGGATTATAATTTAGCAAAATTATAAAAAATTGAAAAATTTTAATTAAAGGTTTTACTTATGCTTGAAATTCTCTATGAGGCTTATACTTTTGATGATGTATTGTTAGTTCCTGCTTATTCTGAAGTTTTACCAAAAGATGTTGATGTATCAACTTATATCACTCCTAAGATTAAGCTTAATATTCCTTTACTTTCTGCTGCTATGGATACTGTTACAGAAAGTAGAATGGCAATAAGTATTGCAAGAGAGGGAGGATTAGGGGTTATTCACAGAAATATGAGTATAGAAGAGCAGGTAAGAGAAGTAGAAAAAGTTAAAAAGTCTGAAAGCGGGATGATATATGATCCTATTGTAGTAAATCCAGACACTCTTATAAAAGAAGTTTTGAAATTGATGGAAGAATTTAGAATCTCTGGAATACCTGTTGTTGAAGGACCTGAAAAAAAACTCGTAGGGATTGTTACTAATAGAGATCTAAGATTTGAAACTAATTTTGAAAGACCGGTTAAAGAAGTAATGACTAAGGAGAATCTTATTACTGCAAAACCTGGTATTACTTTAGATGAAGCAGTTAAAATATTACACCAATACAAAATTGAAAAACTATTAATTGTAGATGACAATTTCTGTTTAAAAGGTCTTATCACCATAAAGGATATAGAAAAGATTAAAAAATATCCCCATGCTTGTAAAGATGAACTTGGTAGACTAAGGGTTGGTGCAGCTATAGGGGTTGGGAAAAACAGACTTGAGCATGCAGAAGCACTTTTAAAAGCAGGTTGTGATGTGCTTTTTATTGATTCTGCGCACGGATATACCAAAAATGTTATAGAAACTATTATTGAGATAAAATATCATTTTCCTAATTGTCAGTTAGTGGCAGGAAATGTAGCAACTGCCGAAGGAGCAGAAGCACTTATTAAAGCAGGAGCAGATGGTATTAAAGTAGGGGTTGGTCCTGGTTCTATTTGCACCACAAGAGTTGTTGCAGGTGCAGGGGTTCCACAAATTACAGCTATTCATAACTGTGCTGTGGTTGCTGATAAATACGGAGTTCCTGTAATAGCTGATGGAGGAATAAGATTTTCAGGAGACATTACCAAAGCTATTGCTGCAGGTGCTCATGCAGTAATGATAGGAAATCTCTTTGCAGGGACCGAAGAAGCTCCTGGAGAAACTATACTTTATGAGGGAAGGACTTACAAATTTTACAGAGGGATGGGTTCCCTTTCTGCTATGTTTAAATCTGGTGGAAGAGAAAGATATGGACAGGAAGTTGAAGACATATCTAAGTTTGTTCCAGAGGGAGTAGAAGGAAGAGTTCCTTATAGAGGACCGGTTTCTAACATGATTTATCAACTTGTAGGTGGGCTTAAGTCAGGAATGGGATATTGTGGATGCAAAAATATTGAAGAATTGAGAAAAAAAGCAAAATTTATAAAAATAACACAAGCAGGATATAGAGAAAGTCACGTACACGATGTTAGTATTTTAAAAGAAGCACCAAACTACTGGGTAGGGAAGTAAAATGCCTTTATTTGAATGGCAAGGAAAATCAGTTACAGGAGAAATAAGAAGGGGTGTTTTAGATGCCCCTAATCAACAGCTTGTTGAGGTTTATTTAAGGCGCTTAAACATAATTCCCATTAAAATTAAACTTAAAAAAGAAACTGCTTTTACACTCTTTAAAAGAAAATCTGTCTCAGGAAAGGACCTTACTATTTTTACACGTCAATTTGCAGTGGTATTAGAGGCAGGGCTTCCCATTGTAAAAAGTCTTGAAGTTCTTGCAGAACAGCAGAAAAATCCATATTTTAAGAATGTCCTTAAAGATATTAAATTAAAGGTAGAAACAGGAAGCACTTTAAGTGATGCTTTGGCAGAATACCCCAAAGTATTTGATAGTCTTTATGTTCATATGGTAAAATCTGGAGAATCAAGCGGAAATCTTGATGTGATATTAAAGAGATTAGCAGGATATTTAGAGAGAATATTAAGTTTAAAATCAAAAGTAAAACATGCTATGGTTTATCCCTCAGTAATAATAATAGTTACTATAGCTGTAATCTCAATTATCATGTTATTTGTTATTCCTAAGTTTGCAGAAATCTATGGAAGTGCAGGACAAGCTCTTCCTTTACCAACCCAAGTTTTAATCAATATTAGTAATAATTTTGGAAAGATTCTTATAGGTTTTATTATTTTATTAGCAGGACTGATCTTAGGAATTAGATATTACCGAAATACAGAAAAAGGAAGATATAATACAGATAAAATAATTTTTAGTCTTCCCCTTTTAGGAGAACTTTTTAGAAAGGCTGCTGTTGCAAGAGTTGCTCGTACTCTTGCTAGTCTTATAGGTGGAGGAGTTCCTTTACTGCCAGCTTTAACCATAGCAGGTGAGACTTCAGGGAACAAAGTTTTAGAAAAAGCTATGGAAGAAGTAAGAATAAATGTATCTGCAGGTCAATCCCTTGCAGATCCCATGTTTTATACAGGGGTTTTCCCCTATCTTTTAGTGGAAATGGTTAGAGTTGGAGAACTTACTGGTAAATTAGAAGATATGTTAAATAGAGTAGCTGACTTTTTTGAAGAAGAAGTGGACAGAATGGTTAATACTTTGTCAACCCTTGTAGAACCTATACTTATAGTGTTTCTTGGAGTGGTAATAGGTGGCATTTTAGTTTCTCTATATTTACCTATTTTCAAGCTTGGAGAAGTAATAGGAGGAGCAAAATAATTGCGTAGATAGGAAATGGGTGAATGTTCAGAATCTACAAGTCTGAAAAAGATTTACTTGTTCCTGCGGATACACTCTTGCCTTATACATGGGTTTGTCTTTTTAATCCCTCAGAAGAGGAAATTTCCTATATAGAACAAAAATTTCAAATCCTTCCAGAATTTTTAAGATACCCCTTAGACGAAGAAGAAAGACCTCGTATAGAAAAGGAAGAACAACAAATTTTAATCATATTGAGAATTCCTGATGTAGTCTCTAAAGGTCTTTTTATAAGATACGAAACCATTCCTATTGGTATCATCTTAACTGAAGAAAACATAATTACAGTTTGTTTAAAGGATCACCCTATATTTGAAGAATTTATTACTATTGCTAATAAAAGTAAAACTTTTAACTTAGTCAAACCAGTTTACTTTATTTTAAATTTCATCTTGGCTGTTACTTCTCTTTACATAAAACTTTTGCGCCAGATTGATAGAACTCTTGAAGAATACGAAGAAGAGGTTTTTAGAGCTATTGAAAATGAAGAGATTTTAAAAATGTTAAGTATTGAAAAAACACTTACCTATTTTAATACCTCCCTTCAAGGAAATGACACAGTTCTTATTAAAATTCAAAGTGGAAGATATATTCGTTTAACAGAAGAGGAAATTGAGCTTTTAGAAGATGTTCAGATTGAGAACAGACAAGCTATAGAAATGACGAAGGTTTTTCTAACTATCGTTGCAGGGACAATGGATGCCTACACCTCAATAATTAATAACAATCTTAACTTAATTATGAAATTTTTAGCAAGTATTGCTATAATTCTTGCCATCCCCACTATAATTTACAGTATGTATGGAATGAATATACCTTTACCTTTTCAGGAACTCCCCCCTTTTAAAGGTTCTCCCCATGCCTTCATTTTAGTTAATGTTTTAACTTTTCTTTTATGTCTCTTTGTTTTCTTTGTCCTTCGTAAAAAAAGATATCTTTAATAGAGTTTGCCTAAATGGACCTTTTTGAAGCATTTTTTCTTGGTTTAATTCAAGGATTAACGGAGTTTCTTCCCATTTCAAGTACAGGACACCTTATTTTGATGCAAAAAATTTTTAACACCTTTTCTTTTCTTTCCTTTGATGCATTTATTCATCTTGGTTCGTTTTTAGCAATAGTTAGTTATTTTTGGAAAGACTTAAAAGAAATCTGGGGCTACAAATGGTTTATCTTAATTTCAGCCTTGCCCGGTGCAATAGCAGGGTTAACTTTAGAGTCTATAGTAGAAAATTATTTAAGAACACCTCTTATAGTTGGTTTAGTATTGATAATTATGAGTATTCCTATGATCTTAGGAGAGATTTTGGGGAAAAAGAGCTCTGAAATTAAGGATCTTAATGTTTTTAAAGCTTTTCTTATAGGGATTTTTCAAGCCCTTTCTCTTATTCCGGGAACATCAAGAAGTGGAATAACTATTTCAGCTGGTCTTTTGTTAGGACTTAAAAGAGAAGTTGCTGCAAAATACTCCTTTTTGGCAGGGGCACCTCTTATTCTTGGGGCAGGACTTTACGAAGGTATAAAGCTTTTTAAATCTTCTTTTGTTCCTTTAGACCTTGCTTTAGTAGGTTTTTTTTCTTCAACTCTTTTTAGCTTTTTAGCTATAGCTTTTTTAATTCCCTTTTTAAAGCGCTATTCCCTTTATTCCTTTGTAATTTATAGAATTTTATTAGGCTTACTTATAATAATCTTTTACTTTGGGAGTGGTAAATAATGGTAGAAATTAAAAATCTTACTTTGGGAACAGAAGAAATTTCTGTAAGAGGAGAAACCTTAAAGATTTTTTTTCCTGCAAAATTGGAAGAGATTTTTCAGGGAGACCCTTTTTTAGAAGTGGAAAAATTTCCTTTTTGGGCAAAAATTTGGGAGGCAAGTCTTATTCTTGCTGATTATGTAGCAACCCTTGAGCCTCCCAAGAGAATTTTAGAACTTGGAGCAGGACTTGGAGTTCCAAGTCTTGTTGCTGCAAAGTTTGGGCATGACGTTCTTGCCACAGATTACGAAGAACTTCCCCTTGAATTTATAAAACTCTCAGCCAAAGAAAATAATTTAGAGGTCAAAACAAAAATCTTAGATTGGAGAAATCCCGATCTTTCTCAAAAATTTGACCTTATAATAGGGTCAGAAGTGGTTTTTAGAAAAAGCCTTTTTGAGCCATTAATTGAACTTTTTAAAAATTATCTTGAAGATGAAGGAGAAGTAGTTTTATCTCATCCCTCTGAAAGAAAAAGGGTTTTAATTCCTTTTTTGTATGAAGCACAAAAATACTTTAAAGTTTTAACGAGCATAAGAAAGCTTAAAAGTAAGGAAGAAACTGTGGAAATAATTTTAAACAAACTTTTAAAAATTAAATGAAGGTTTTACAAGCTCTTAAACATGCAAAGGAAGTTCTTTCAGAAATAGAAGATAAAGAATACGCAAAATGGGAAACTCTTCTTATTCTTTCCCATCTCTTAAAGGTGCCACCCCTTAATGTTTACTTGTATCTTGACAAAGAGATTTCTCAAAAAAGCTTTTTAAAGATTCTTGAGGAAAGAAAAAAGAAAAAACCTTTACCCTATATTTTGAAAACTACCTATTTCTGGGGAAGAAAATTTTACGTAGAGGAAGGGGTTTTAATTCCCAGACAGGATACAGAAAATTTAGTCTCAGCTTTTTTAGAATTACCTTTAAAAAAGGGAAGGGTTCTTGAACTTGGAGTTGGAGCAGGAACAATCTCTGTAACTCTTCTTCTTGAAAGAAAAAATTTAAAAGTTTTTGCCGTGGATATAAATCCTAAGGCTTTAAGAATAACTAAGAAAAATGCTAAAAACTATAAAGTAGAAAAGAGGCTATTTTTGATTAAAGGAGACTGGTTTAGCCCTTTTTTAGAAAAACCCTTTTTTGACGCTATAGTTTCAAATCCACCCTATATTTCCTCTGAAGAATGGGAAACTTTGGAGGAGGAAGTAAAACTTTATGAACCAAAGTCTGCCCTCGTTTCAGGAAAAGAAGGAACGGAATTTCAGGAAAAACTTTTAAAATTTTCTGACAAGTATCTTTTAAAAGGTGGTTTTTTAATTTTTGAAATAGGATATAATCAGGGAAAGAAAATAAGGGAGCTTTTAGATTTTTATAGGTGGAGTTTTAAAATTTATAGAGATTTAAAGGGTTATGAAAGGGTAGTTGTGGCATGGAAAGAAAATACGTAATTAAAGGTGGAAAGCCTTTAAAGGGTGAAATAGAGGTAAGTGGAGCAAAAAATGCAGCTCTTCCTGCAATTTGTGCAACTCTTTTGGCTCCTGGAGTTTACAAACTTAAAAACTTTCCTAAGGTTAGAGACGTTTTCAACATGTTAAAGATTATGGAATCTCTTGGGGCAACTTATGAATTTAAAAAAGATTACGTAGAAATAAATACAGAAAAGGTTGAAAGAGTTTTTATTCCTTATGAACTTGCAAGTCAGATGAGAGCTTCCATCTTATTTCTTGGTGCTTTGGTTGGAGGTTTTAAATCTGCTGTAGTTCCTATGCCTGGAGGGTGTGCCATAGGAAAAAGACCTGTTGATTTTCATATAAAAGGAATTTCCCAACTTGGAGCAAATATACAACTTGAAAAGGGTAATTTAGTTGTTTCCGCTAAAAAACTTAAGGGCACTCAAATAGTTTTAGATTTTCCCTCAGTTACAGCTACAGAAAATTTAATGATGGCAGCATCCCTTGCAGAGGGAGAAACCATTATTAAAAATTCAGCTAAAGAACCAGAGGTTATCTTTCTTGGAGAGATGTTAAAGAAAATGGGAGCAGAAATTAAAGGGCTTGGAGAAGATACTATTTACATTAAAGGGAAAAAGAAACTTAATCCCGTTAATATAGAAATTATTCCTGACAGAATTGAAGCTGGAACCTATCTCGTTTTAGGTGCTCTTATGGAAGAAAACGAGGTTATAGTAAAAAATATTGAAAAGGAACATTTAAAAACTCCTATTCTTAAACTTGAAGAAATTGGAGTAGCTTTAGAAGAAGTTGGTAAAAATGCCCTTAAAGTAAAAAGAGGAAAAACTTTAAATCCCGTAAAAATAATTACTGCTCCTTATCCTGGTTTTCCTACGGATTTACAGCCCTTTTTTACCATACTTTTAACTCAAGCTGAAGGAATATCTTTTATAACTGAAAACATTTTTGAAAATAGATTTCTTTATGTGTATGAATTAAAAAGGATGGGTGCAGAAATAGAAGTGGAAAATAGAACAGCTATTATAAAAGGTCCTACCTCTTTAATGGGTTCTCCTGTTAAGGCAACAGATTTGAGAGCAGGAGCAGCTCTCGTTTTAGCAGGGCTTGTTGTTGAAGATGTAACTACTGTCTATAACGTAGAATTTATAGAAAGAGGATACGAAAATTTTGTTGAAAAACTTCTTTCCCTTGGAGCTGATATAAAAATAGAAGAAGATGAAAGTTAAGAATTTAAGAGAAATTTTAAAACAGGAACCAGCTGTCAATCTTTTAGCAAATGCTTTTCAAAAAAATAGACTTTCCCATGCTTATCTTTTTACTGGTCCAAAGGGAGTGGGAAAAGAAACTACGGCTTGGGCTTTTTTGTTTCATCTTTTTTGCGAAAAAGATAAAGAAAATCCTTGCGGAGAATGTAAAGCTTGTAAAAAAATAGAAAAAGAAATTCATCCTGATATACGCATTCTTTATCCTGAAAAGAAAGAAATTACCATTGGACAAATTAGAGAAACTATATACTTTTTAAGATACAGACCCTTAGAGGCTGAATACAAAATTATTTTTATAAAAGAAGCAGACAAAATAAATTTAGAGGCAGGAAATGCTTTACTTAAGTCTTTAGAGGAGCCTCCTCCTTATGTAATTTTTATTTTAATTTCTGAAAACTTTAGCAAGCTTTTACCTACTATAGTTTCCCGTTCCCAAATCGTTAGATTTAGAAGCCTCCCTAAAGAAGTGATAAAAGAATTTTTAAAAAAGAAATTCCTTTTTGAAGAAAAAGTGGCAGAAACTCTTGCTGAAATATCTTTTGGAAGCATTGGAAAAGCTGTTACTATTGCTGAAAAAGGTATTTTAGAGGAGCTGAATAGTTTTGTAAAAGCAGGTTTTTCAAATAGTCCTTTAAAAAAGTTTAAAGTAGCTGAGAGATTTTCAAGTTTTTTACCAGAGGTTTTGGATGAATTTTTTTACATTTTAAGCATCTGGGTTTTAAGGTCCTATCTTAAGGAAAAAATAGACTATCCCTATCCGCAGGCTTTTCCTGAAGAGACCTTTAAAGGTGATCCTTATTTAGCTATAAGAGCTATTTATGAAGTAAAAAATGCCTTTGAGTTTTACGTAAATCCTGAGCTTGCCTTTTACCACCTTTTAAACACCCTTTTTACCACTTCGTAAGTGGTAATTTTTTGGTTGCATAATTTAGATGTTGGGATATTTTTAATTTTTAGGAAAAAATTTGAAAAAGGAGAGAGCTTATGAAAAAGAAAGCCTTTACTATTATGGAGCTTTTAATTGCACTTGCCATTATGGCTATAATGGCAGCAATTGTTGTTTCAGTTTACAGAGGATATGTAAAAAAGGCAGCTCGCTCAGCTCTGCAGACTGACACAAGAAACTGCATAACCTGTGTTTCAGCAGAATTAGCAAGAATTGCCTTAACAGGTGGGGAGCCTGATTTTGACAATTGTACAAATCGTATTTCCCGTTATACACAAAGTTGTAGTGTAACTCAATTAGGGGAAGAATTATATCAGTGCACTTGTTCAGGGAAGGGTATGATATCTGGAAGTACTTGTATTCTTAATACTGAAAGCACAAGTTTTGAAGGTAGTAATTGTGAGTAAAGTTACATCAAATAAAAGCCATCCCTGCAAGTATAGCAAGGATGGCTATAACTATCATTAGCTCAATAAGAGTAAAACCAGCTTTATGCATAAGTAACGGGGCAAAAGCCCCGTTATAATGGTTATGATGATTTTCTTGGAGCTGTGCAGGATATATCGTAAGTATTAGTAGAATAACCACAAGTTGCTTTATATGTCATTCCTTCCTCTCTTAATGTTCCTGTAGCAGTAGCATTAAATTCCGAACAGTCTCCATCTACTTCTACCTCAACATTTTCCAAATACTGAGATGTACCGTTTGTTATACTACATGCATCAAGAGTTGAAAGGGTCACATCGGATTCTACTTGACATTGAGCTACTGCTTCTTGTGCACAAGCTCTTGCAAAGGTAATAAGATCTTTTGCCTGAGCCTTTCTAATATAAGAATTTGTAAGCGGTTAAGGCAATAGCTGCTAAGATGGCAATGATAGCTATAACAATCATTAACTCAATTAAAGTAAATCCTTTTTTCCTCATAAGTTACACCTCCTTTTTTAATTAATTTTATTAATTTTTTTACTTACCTCCCATCTCCTATTTTTCCCCCTTTGTCACCCCCTTTTTAAAATTTATTTTAAAATTAGGTAGATTTTACTTTTAGCATAAATTTACTTAAAAGTCAAGCATTCAGGTTCAGAAAATTGAGACTTTTAAAGTGTCTTCTTCCTCTAATTGTCCCCTTTCCTTTAAATACTTTATAATTCTTCCAATGGTTGAAGCAGAAGGGGGATTTAGATTTTTTTCTTTACAAAATTTATCACAAAGTGTTTTAAGGATTTCTTTTCCAGCATGGGGATGAGTTTTTCTATATTGCAGAATAAAGTTTACTATCTCAGGATGCCATTTTTTCTTTCTTTCTACAAAAAAGAATTTAGGAATTAAAGCCTCCAAATTTTTTTCACTTTCTTTCCACTTTTTTTTCCATCTGTAAAGGGTAGCCCTTGAGACCTTAAAGGTGTCCATAGTTAATTTGGTTCCGTATTTTTCGTGAAAATTAATGACCCTCCATCTAAAAAGAACAGTTTCTTTTAATTTTTGATTTCCAATAGAGTTAATTATTTCTTCTTCTTTCCCTTGACAATTTGCTCTTCTAACCCTTAAAATTACTCTGATTTTATTTCTTTTTCTTCTAAAATTTTTTAGAGGTTCTTTACGCATAGAAAAGACTAAATTCTTACATACTAAACCTATACAACAATTCTATTTATTTAATATCGTCAAATCTCCCCAAAACTTAAATTAAAATTTAATTTGCGGTTGCATAATTTGGATTGTAATTTAAACTAATTTCAAAAAGTATGGCTTACAAATGGTTACCACCATCAAAGACACATAAACCACTTTGGGAGGGTATAATGATAGAAAAAATACCTTTAGAAAATGGGTTAATTTTAGAAATTTGGAATTATTCAAGAAAAATTGCTGGAGATAGATGGTTAGTTGGATTTCTTGCTCAAATTGGAATTACTCCCTCTGAAAAAGATTTCTCCCATCCTGATTATTATCAAAAATTTTTAGAAAAAACTGACGGAAAAGTTTATTATCGCTACAGAAAAGAAAGACACTTTGTTCCTGAAGATTCAATTTCAACTATATATTCAAATATAAAAGAAAATTTTTTAAAAGCAGCTCTTCCTTATCTTTCCCATCCTGATTTTAAAGAAAGACTTCTTAAACATGAAGTAAAGCAATTTGAAAAACAAATTGATTGGGAAGAGGATATAAGAAAAAAAGACGAAGAAACAGAAAAACTTGAAAAACTTTGGAAAGATAAAAAGATTTTCTAACTAAAAAGACAGCTCTAATGGATATCTTAAAAGCTCTTCTCAAAAAAAGTGATTCTAAAATTCTTTTAATTGTGCTTGACGGAATAGGAGATTTACCTGTAAAAGAGGGGAAAACCCCTCTTGAAGTTGCCAAAACTCCTAATTTAGATATTTTAGCTAAAAAGTCAGCTCTTGGTCTTCATATTCCTGTTGATTACGGAATTACTCCAGGAAGTGGTCCGGGACACCTTGGTATTTTTGGATATAATCCCTTAAAAATAAACATAGGAAGAGGAGTGCTTGAAGCTTTAGGAGTAGGAATTGAGCTTAAAGAAACAGATGTAGCTATAAGAGGAAATTTTGCCACTGTTAAATATGAAAATGGAGTCCCTATTGTAGTAGATAGAAGAGCAGGAAGAATTCCTACAGAAGAAAATAGAAGGCTTATAAATTATCTTTCTTCTCATATTTCAAAAATAGAAGATGCTCAAGTGATTCTTAAGTCTGGTGCCGAACATAGATTTGTAGTAGTTTTTAGATTCCCCCATAAGGTATCTTCTGAAGTAGAAACCATAAACGATACAGATCCTCAAGCTGTAGGTAAAATGCCCTTAAAACCCAAAGGAGAAGGAGAGATAGCAGAAAGAGTTTCAAGAATTGCAGATACCTTTTCTCAAAAAGTAGCAGAGCTTTTAAAAAATGAGCCTAAGGCAAATTATGCTTTATTAAGGGGTTTTTCAGTTAAACCTGATCTGGAAACCTTTGAAGAGAAATTTGGATTAAAAGCTTGTTGTATTGCTACTTATCCAATGTATAAAGGTCTTGCAAGCCTTGTGGGAATGAAAATAATTGATTTTGAGGGAGAAACCATTAAAGAGGAAATAGAAACTTTAAAAAGGGAATGGCAAAATTTTGACTTTTTCTTTTTACATATTAAAAAAACTGATTCAGCAGGAGAAGATGGTAATTTTGAGGTAAAAACGAAGATAATAGAGGAATTTGATAGCTTTTTACCTGAAATTTTAGCTCTTAATCCCTCAGTTCTTTGCATAACTGGGGATCATTCAACTCCTTGCATTTTAAAAGCTCACTCCTGGCATCTAGTTCCAGTTCTTATTTATTCTCCTTTTGTGCTTGGGGAGACCTCTGAAAGATTTACAGAAAGAGAAGCCCTTAAAGGAGAGCTTGGAATATTTTATGCTTATAAACTTATGCCCCTTCTTTTAGCCCATGCAGGAAAACTAAAAAAATACGGAGCCTAATAACTCTACCACTTCGGAAGTGGTAGATAGACAAAAAGGTTCTGCAACAACATCTTGATTTTTTGACAAATACTTGCTATGTTCGTGTATATGAGATGCTTTTACTGATAAAAGATGTTAGGAAGATAATGGAACCCTTATACCTTATTCAGAAAACTGCCAGAATGGAAAAGTTATGAAAAATATTGAAGAGATAAAGAAAATTTTTGATGTGTATAAACCTATTTTAAAAGAAAAATTTAAAGTAAAAGAGATTGGTATATTTGGTTCCTATGTAAGAGGAGAGGAAACTTTTGCAAGTGATATAGATATTCTGGTAGATTTTGAAAAAGAAGGAAAGACTTTTGATAATTATATGGAACTTAAATATTTTCTTGAGGAGTTATTAGGTTTAGAAGTTGACCTTGTAATGAAAGGAGCTTTAAAGAGAGAACTTAAAGATATTATACTAAAAGAGGTTATATATGTCTAAGCGAGATATAAAGGTAATTTTAAAAGATATCTTAGATGAAGTTACCAAAATTGAGAAATTCACAAAAGACATTCACTACGAGATTTTTTTAAACGATGAGATGAGATACTATGCGGTAATAAGATGTTTAGAAATCATAGGTGAGGCAGTATTGTGAAAAACAAAATACCCATTTTGAAGCATTTTATTGAAGAAATACTTAAGAAGATTTAAAGCCCTGCTTAAATTTCGCCGGGGGACTGAGATCAAAAATTGAGATGCTTTTACTGATAAAAGAAGTAGGAAGATAATGGAACCCTTGTACCTTATTCAGAAAACTGCCAGAATAGACAAGTTTGGATAAATGTGACTAAGGAAAAAAGAAAAAGGTTCTTGACAAAAGTTTAATTTTGTATTAATAATTTCTAAAAATGTTACAATTTTAATATTTTTGTAAAAATAGGTGAAAAAATATGGAATATTTAAAACTTATAATTGATTATGGAATTATAGGATTTCTCATTTTACTTAGTATTATTTCTATTGCCATAGCTATAGAAAGAGTGGGGTATTACAGAAAGGTTGATGTTCTTAAGTTTTCAAATCCTAAGGAATTAGAGGCAGATTTAACTAAAGGACTTTATATTATTGCAACTATTGGTGCAAACGCTCCTTATATTGGACTTCTTGGAACTGTTCTTGGAATTATGCTTACCTTTTATACCATAGGACAGGAAGGACTTGTTGATAGCAAAAAAGTAATGGTTGGGCTTGCTCTTGCTCTAAAAGCTACTGCAGTGGGACTTTTGGTAGCTATTCCTTCTGTTGCTCTCTATAACTACCTTTTAAGAAGGGTAAAAGAAAAAATTGCTCTTTGGGAAATAAAAAATGGAAGAAAAGGAATTTGATTACATTAACGTAATCCCCCTTGTTGATATAATGCTTGTTCTTTTAACCATTGTTCTTGTTACTGCTACTTTTATTGTCCAAGGAAGTATCCCCATAAAACTTCCTTCAGCTAAATATGCTGAAATTAAAAATATAAAAAGTTTTCAGATAACTATTAATAAAGATGGGGAAATCTTTTTTGAGAATAGAAAAACAGAACTTGAAGAGCTTGAGGAGATTATTAAAAACATGGATAAGGATTCTCAGATTTCCATATTTGCGGACAAATCTGCCAAAGTTCAAAGTTTAATAACCGTGCTTGATATATTAAAAAAATACGATTTTAAAAAAGCAACCATAAAGACAGAACTTATAAGATGATTAAACTTAAAGAATTTTTTATCTCCATTTTTATCCATTTCTTTTTTCTTTTAACCTTTGTAGCTTTATTTCGTTTAAATGGTGAGTCCTCAGCAAAATACATTGAAATAGACTTATCCTTAATAAATCTTGCCAATCTTTCAGAAGAAACTTTTAAAAATGAGAAGAGACTTGATACAAAATTAGAGAAAAAATTGCAAGCAAAAACTCAGCCAAAGACTATTTCCTCTTCGTTTTTCCCTGAAGAGATTAATCTTAAAAATCCTATTAAAGAAAGTTCTTTTTCTGAAAGTAAAGAAGTAAGTGAAGTAAAAGAAGTAGCAAGTAAAGGTTTTGATGAGGAAAGTTCTGGTTTAGAAAAAGAGATTAAAAATATTGGTATGATTAAGGGTAGTGGAGGTGTTTATACAAGTGAGTCTGATACTAAAAATGTTGAAGGTAGTAGTGAATACGGAGGAAAGGGGAATGTAGATGAGTTAGGAAAAATAAGGGAAAAGTTTTTAATAGAAAAACTTTCTCTTATTTCTCAAATTGTTCAGAATAATATTAACTATCCCTATATTGCTCGTAAAATGGGCTGGGAAGGAAAGGTTTTAATATCTTTTGTCCTTACAAAAGACGGTAAAATTAGCTTTTTAACTATAGAAAAATCCTCAGGATACAAAGTGCTTGATGAAAATGCCATAGATACAATTAAAAAAGTTTCAAAATATTTTCCCCTCCCTCCTCTTGATGTTAAAATAAAAATTCCCATCTCCTATAAACTCTATAGCTCAAATATTGACTGATTAGATAGAATTAGGTAATATAAAACTATAAAAACATTTAAATTATAAAGAAGGAGGTGTTTTTTATGAAGAAAATCGTATTAGTTAAATGTAACATGATTAGTAGTCAAAACTTATGTCCAGGTGATGCAAGATGTTTTGTTGCTTTTATGCGTAAGGAAGGTGAATTTGAAAGATATAAAAATGATGATGCCCATATTATTGGGATTGTTGATTGTGGAGGATGTGAAGGAAATGCAAATAGAGTTATAACAAGTTTAGTCCTTTTAAAACTTCAATTAGCTGCATTTAATGAAAAACCAGATGTAATTCACGTAGGAACATGTATTATGAAATTTTGCAAAAAAAGGGATGACCTTATTTCAGCTATTAAAGAGAAAGCAGGAGTAGAGGTTATTGAAGGATCTCATCCTTATACTCCTCCTACTATTTTTGGAAGTTAATTAAAGAAAATAAAACAGTTTTTGGTTTCCAAATTTTGCCTTTTTCAATAATATGTAAAACTTCAATTCCTTCTTCTTCTAACGCCTTTGCTATAAATTTTCTGTGACATCTCCAGGGAAATTTTTCTGCACATATAATACAGGTTAAATCTTTTTTAGCAATTTCTATTAATTTTTTAAAAGCACTTTTAAAAGTAGGAGTTTTCATATAATTTTCATAATTTTCTATTCTATAACCTCCAAGGTCTTCAAAATGATAGTAGGAAATACCGTTTTTTGGTAAGACTTTTATTAAATTTTCCTTTTTAAAATGGGGAAATCTTTGAGAAGTTGGCCACCTTCTTACATCGGCTATAACCCTAATTTGATAAAATTTTAAAATTTCGAGAAACTCCTCTTCACTTCTATTAGAAGTTCCAAGAGTATAAATAATCATTTAAAAAAGCTATTTAGGAAAATAAAGCTTTTTTAGACAAAAGGTAAAAGCCTTACCACCTTTATGAAGAGGAAGCCTCCAGAATTCCTTGTATCCGTATTCGTCAAAATCTGAAGCCTCCCAATGTTTAACTTCCCCTACGTAAAACGTAACTTCTCCAATCTCAATCTCTTTTATTACCTTACATTCAAGATTGGCAAAGGCATTCTCAATTAAAGGAACATTTAAAACTTTACCTGGTTTAATTTTTATATTAAAGGCTTCAACTTTATTAATATTTTCTCCGCTTGTGGTGCCTACTTTCCATATAAGATCAATATCTTCTGTTATATTTACAGAAAATTCCTTGTATTTCTGAATAAGTTTGTGGGTAAAATGCTCTTTATCACAAGCAAAACCTAATGTTGGTACGTCCTCTGCAATAGGAGTTATCCAAGAACAAGCCATAAAATTAGTTTCATTATTTTTTACATTTCCGCTTCCTATAATAACAACAGGTCTTGGATGTAAAGTTCTATAAAATTTCATAAACTCCCCCTTATATGCACTTTAGAATTTTTTAAATATTAACATTAAATTTTTTATTTTTATAGAGTGGTTTGATTTTCAGAAAGGTTCTCGTCTTCTTGGAAGGTGGGCTCTTGTAGAGGTATTTCTTCAGTTTTATTTTCTTCGGGAGTTTCTGTTTCTTCTGTTATTTCTTCGTACTCTTCTTTTATTATTCCTCTTTTTTTCATTATAAAATAAATGAGTTTAGCCCTTTTTTGAACATAAGAGCTTTCACTTAAAGGATTATATTTTATTGGATTAGGTAAGACTGCAGCTAAAAGGGCAGATTCCCAGGGATTAAGCTCTGAGGAGGGCTTACCGAAATAATGCCTACTTGCAGCTTCAATCCCAAAAATACCTTCTCCCCACTCAGCTACATTTAGATATAATTCAAGGATGCGGTTTTTAGGGAGAGTTCTTTCTAAGCGAAAAGTAATTATAGCTTCTTGAATTTTTCTTATTGGATTTTTTGAAGGACTTAAAAATAAATTTTTAGCAAGTTGTTGGGAAATGGTGCTTCCTCCATATTTTAGCTTTCCTGCTTTTATATTCTTTTCTAAAGCAAGCATAATAGCATCAAGATCAAATCCCTCATGATAATAAAACTTATCATCCTCTGCAATAAGCACTGCCTTTTTTAAATAAGGAGAAATCTTATTTAAGGGAACCCAGATTTGTTTAATTTTTACTTTTTTTCCCTTCTTTTCCCATTGGTTTATACGGTATTTCATCATGGCTGTCATTTTTGGGTTTACTTTTTTTAAATAGGAAAGAGGAATTAACATAGGATAGATAAAGATGTATGAAAAAATAATAAAAAGTGAAATACCAATTAAGATTTTCAAAACTTTCATTTTAAAGTCCTTAACAGATTTTTAAAAAATACTAAGTATAATCTCAAAATAAAAAAACTAAAGTTTTAAAATGAAAAATTTCTAGTGAAGCACCCTTCAGAACGTAATCTTTGACACTAATCGAATTTAACTAAGGAGATTTTACTAATTGTGACCACTTTTCAGCAAGCTCATCCCTTCGCGGTTTATATACAGCTTCATAAAAATATCTTTGTGAAAGCAAAACTCCTTTATCATAACTTTTAACAATATTTATTGCCTCTTTCCATGCTTCTTCAAATTTTCCCTTAAATCTATCCTCTATTTGTTTTTTAAAGTCCTCAGGAGTTTGTAAATCATCTCCTATTAAGAAATATTTTCTATCTCCTAATTTTACACAATAAGCTATCTCATCTCCTAATTTTTCTATAAAGAAGCTCTTTTCTATTTTTTCAATTTCTTCTTTTGGGAATTTACGAATTAATTTCCATTTAGGTAGCTTTATTTCTTCTCTCACTCCTTTCATAGATTTAAATCCCTTTTTTGCTGCAGCATAAAAAATAGCTCTATTTAAACCAAAACTTTTTGCTTCTTCTAAGGAATACCCTAAAACATAAGCTCTTGCTGCTTGTAAAGTTGCCATTACTTGAAATCTTCCTATCATATTTTTATCCTTTTATTTTTCTCCAATGATGAGTTGCCATAGGAGCAGATTTAGAAATTAAATAAGGCGAGTCAAGATTTTTTATTACTATGCCTTCAAATCCTACTTTTAGAGCTTCCTTTAAAGCAATTTTCCAATTTTCTAAGGGTTTATATTCTAAAAAATAAAAGGGTGGGTTTAGTAATAAATCCATTAAAAGCAATTTTCTTTCTCTTAATGGTTTATTACCCATAAAAACCCCTTTTAAAAATACCACGTCAAACACGTAAATTATAGGTTTTGCTAAATTTGTTCTTGCTATTACAGAAGGAATACCTCTTCTTCCTTTTGAAGAATAAAGTTCGCTATCAAGCAATGTTCCTGGAGGTATTTCTTTTAAATAAGGAATTAAATAGGAAAGATTTTTTGTCCAATTAGGGTTTTTTTCTAATCTTCTACCCCAAAATTCAACTCTCCCGTCCTCATATTTTATTATTTGCAGTCTCCATCCATCAATTTTTGGTTCAAAAATCCACTCACCCTCCAATTCTTCCCCAAAGTAAGGAATAGGTTGCATAGGAAAGATAGGAGATATTTCCATTGTTTTTAAGATTTTTTAATTTTTTCTTTAATTATAAGTTTTCCTTCTGCTTCAGCTATTATAATATTTTTAGAATCTTTTATTTGAGCTTTTGCTTGAATTAATTTTGATTTTATTTGTTCTGCGGATGCCTCTATTATGATTTTTTCTCCAACTTTTAGAATTTTTCTGTATCTTATTTTCATCTCTGCAGTAACAGTATAATATCCTAAAGAAATACTTGCATAAGCACAAGCTTCATCAAGAAGTGCTGCAATGATGCCTCCGTGAATAATTCCACTATAACCTTGGTATTCGTTATCAAGGATCATTTCTGCTTTTGCTTTTCCGTTAGAAAAAGTAAAGTTTGCTTTTAAGCCTTTAGGATTTTCCTTACCACAAACAAAACAGTAATTATTAGTTTGTAATATTTCATTTTTGTCCATGTTTATATTTTATAATTATAGACCAAATTTTTGTCAATAAAAGCTTAAAACTATTTGATAAATAGGACAAAGGGGAAAACTTATAAGATTAATTTAAAGAAAAATTCCTTAAGGGTTAACCATTCTTTATTTATATTTTCAATTATTCCATTTATTTCTGAGGAAGAAATTTCAAAAAGGTTAAGCATTTCTAAATCTTCTTCTGAAAGAATTTCCTGTTTTCTTTTATCAAATTCTTCTGGTAAGTTAAAATAGGAAAGAAGATTAGCAATATATATGCATTTTGTTTCTATACCATTGTTTTCACTTGTTATCGGATTATGATGAGAGTTTATAAGTTTAATGAGCCTTTCAGGGAAGAACCACGCTTTTGCAAGTTTTTCTCCTATTTCTACATGATCAGTTCCAAGGATTTCGCGTTCTTTCTGTAGCCCAGCTTTTCCTATTTTATGGGTGTATAAATATCTCAAAATTTTCTTTCCAAACTCTCCTTCTCTCACAAGAAATTCTGCAATAACTGTCTTGCCAAGGTCATGCACTATTCCAGCAGTGGCAACTTCAGAAATACTTTTAAGCTCACTTATCTCAGCAAGAATCCTTGCACCAGTTCCTACTTTAAAAGAATGATCTTCAAGATGGGGAATAAATTGTCTGCTTTTTCTTAATACAGGAAGAGTAAGGATAACTGCCCTTAAAGCCTTCACTCCTAATAAAAGCAAAGCTTGTTCTACTGAGGTTATTCTACCAGAAAAGCCAAAAACAGGAGAATTGGCAATTCTTAAAAGTCTTATACAAAGATTTTTGTCTTTTTCTACTAATCTTGCTATTTCTTCAAAAGTTGTCTCTTCAATATTAATGGTTGAAAGTAATCTTATTATCTCTTCAGAAGGGGTAAAAATTTTATTTAGCTCAAATTTTTCAAAATGTTTTAATTTTTTTTGCAAATTTTCTAAATGGTGCTGATATTCGGTAAAAATGTTATTGTCCATTTGTATTTACATTAAATCTATACATACATAAAAATTTTATTTATATTTTAATTTATCGGCTATTT
>Ga0071330_1102246_pt1 | contig 36309 bp, 31 predicted proteins | sample GBScel77sediment_FD_63802 | JGI IMG/M metagenome (GOLD analysis project Ga0071330, IMG submission 63802) | Hot spring sediment microbial communities from Great Boiling Spring, Nevada - Cellulolytic enrichment Sediment 77C v2 (version 2) | ecosystem: Environmental > Aquatic > Thermal springs >...
CCAGCTTCTCGTATGACAAAACAGGGGCATAAATCGTATAGTTAAAATTAGCATTCCAAGAACCCTCATTGGACGTTATATTAATCGTAAAGGGAATAACCTCCTGATCAACCGCAGAATAGGAGACATTGAACTCAAAGTAATCGTTACCATAAGTGGAATCACCCGAGGCTATGTTACCATAGCTCGCACTATTGTCGGTAATGGTAATATTACTATTTGTAGTGCTAAGTGTCGCATTTACATTGGTTGCCTCGTCCTGACCATAGTTCTTGAGCATAACGTAAAGCCTGATATTTTCGCCGGGATTTATCCTGCCGTTACCATTACCCGCAATTTCAGAAATATACGACATCCTATAGGTTACATAGGGACCCGAAGAGGAAGGTATAGCATAAACCCTTTGAGGCCAGAGGTTATGCCCAGTAACGGTAAAGAACACAGTATCTGAAGTTATAGGAGAAATATTCAAAGTAGCAATGCCGTCTGAACCGGTGTACTGTGCATCAAAGAGGGTTAAAGTACCACTGGAGGATTTTTGAACTGCAGAAACAAGGGCTTCAGCCACCGGTTGACCTGTGGCCTGGTAAGTAACTGAAACCTGAACCTGGGATGGTCCCATGGGAACTACCACAGGGTAATTAAGGGACAATGGCCTTGGTTCTAAAGTCCAAACATAGATAGATGGGTCGCCCATCAAATTATACATCTGGAAGTATCTTTTTGTTCTCCCACCTCCTGAATAATGTCTGTAAAGTTCTATTTTACCTTCATTTATAGCACCTTTTACCCAAACATATCCGGTGTCGAACCACTCGTCAAAAACCCTCCTTTGCAAAATGTCATCTTCGTCCCAATAGGAGGTAACAGAGGATGCCATAGAGGCAACGCCACCCTTTTGGGGTGCCCTAATCCACGCCTCGGAGAAGCACTCACCGGTTAAAGCATAAGAACCGCTTAAACAGGCATAGGTTTGTACAAACACATATTTGTCCTGATTGTTAAGATTATTATAAATATCGGTTACACTGTAATTAAGTCCATTGTAATCTGCCCACCCTGTTTCTGAACCATGACCTGAATAAGTTACAAGGCTTCTACCATCGTTTATAGCATTGGTAATTATCGTAGGAGAACCGGAGGTGTAGTAGGCATAGACACTATCTGCGGTCATTCCATAACTTCTGACTTTAGCAATACAATAATTATGAGTGTTCTCAGCAATTCCGTGATTATATCCATCTGCCGAAGCTATGAAGAATGCCTTTTGGGCCCATGCCGTTCCAGAAGACCAGAGTACCTGCTCGTAAGTAACCGTCTTTCTAACAATGTAACCAAGCTGGGTTATGTTGGCCACTGAAAGTCTACCCAAATAAACATCAGGGAAATATTCTGACTCATTGGTATCAAGGTCTTCATACTTCAAATCATTTGCTGGATTATTGGCTTCGGTACTACTAAAATAACCTATCCTATCCACATCTCCTACAAGGACCACAAAGGTTGGAGGGTTGGACCAGTTAAGGTATGCATTCTGGAGATAATTTCTCACGTTAATTGTATCACCAGCTGGAATATCACCCGGAATTGTTGCAACTCTCACATCATACCCCTTGTACTTATTCCATTCAATAAGTGGTTGTAGGGAATCTACCCATTCTGCAGGAGTAACGATAAGATAAACAACAGGAAGAGAAGGATTTCGTTTAAATTGAAAGGCTGTATAGTTCAAAACCTTCTTTGAAAGGGAATAATCAAAGTAGGGTGAATAGTATCTCTCAAGATTCCTGTATGTTTCTGCAAGGTCACCGCCTTTAAAGGTTAACTCAACGGTTATGCTTGTAACTACCTCCAGTTCGTCCTTTGCAGGATTATATCTAACAGGATATATGTTAAGGGTATACAGGTTATGACCCCTTAAAAGACCAGCATAACTCACATCGGCAAACGTTGTGGGATAATAATCGGAAGAAGCATAAGCTTTCTCATCTATGACAAGCTGTGGTTTCGCGCCCGGAATTTTGGGAACAGGTGGTATCGTCGGTTTAACTTTTAAATCAATTCCTTTTTCCCTTAAAGAAATTGTCTCCGTCTTCAGATCCACTATTTTAACTTCTACATCCGCTCCATATGGTACCTCAATGAAGTCTCTCCAAGCTGGAAGTTCGGGTTTGCCAAGTTCCTGAAGAACCCCAAGATTCTCCGTTTTGAATTTTACGAATCTCCTGCCTCCAATCTCCACGATATCGTAGCCGAGATTTCCGAAATTATATGTTACAGTCAATCCGTTAGCAGTTGAGCGGGCAAGAATGGTCCCAGGTTTCTCCATAGAGTAACCCTGGGACAGCGTGAGAGCGAGTAGCAAATTTAAAGCAACTAACATTTACACCTCCTCAACGACAAAATTATAAACCTAAACTTCTGTTTAGTCAAGTAGGTTAGGTAACATCAAAAATAGCCACAAAGAGCCATATAAAATCCACCCTAAAAACTTTATAATTAAAAAACTATGGAACTGGCTAAGAAACACATAAACAACAGAACTTTAACTGTAGTCCTCGGAGACATTACTGAGGAAGAAGTTGATGCCATTGTCAACGCTGCCAATTCTTATTTAAAACACGGCGGAGGCGTCGCAGGGGCGATAGTGAGAAAAGGTGGAAAAATAATCCAGGAAGAAAGCGATAAAATTGGATACTGTCCCGTTGGCAGTGCAGTTTATACCTCTGCAGGTAACCTTAAAGCAAAGTACGTTATTCACGCCGTTGGACCCCAGTGGGGAGAAGGGGATGAAGATGAAAAACTCAAAAATGCTGTTTTAAGCGCTCTCAAAATCGCCGAGGAATTAAAATGTGAAAGGATTTCCTTGCCAGCTATAAGCACAGGGATTTTCGGATTTCCGAAGGATAGAGGAACTAAAATCATCCTGAACACCTGCATAGACTTTCTAAAAAATCAGGCAAACAACCTAAAGGAAATAAGACTATGCAACATTGACAGGGAAACCTGCGACTATTTTTTAAAACACTTGGAGGAACTCAGCCAATAAACTCAAAGCAAAGAAGATTGTTTGATTTTTTGTAATACTGGCTTTATAATAAAATCCTGACGGGCGATTAGCTCAGCGTTGGTTAGAGCGTCGCGTTGACATCGCGAAGGTCGGAGGTTCGAATCCTCCATCGCCCATTTTTAATATTAATTCTATATCAAAAGGAGGACCGTGAATGAAAAGGACTTTTCAACCTTCCATTATTCATAGAAAGAGAACGCACGGCTTCAGGAAACGAATGAGCACTCCGGGAGGAAGAAGAGTTCTCGCAAGGCGCAGAGCAAAGGGCAGGAAGAGACTCACCGTTTGAAAGTAAGTTCCTTAACGACGAGAGAAGTTAAAAAACTTGTAAAAGATGGGAAATGGAAAAAACGGGATTTTTATACGATATGTTACAGTTCCTCAGAAGATCTGAAATTCGCCTTTTCGGCGACAAAAGAAGTAAAAACGAAAGTTCTCCGGAACCGCATAAAGCGAATACTAAGAGAAGCAATACGCACATCAAATCTGTCCTCGTTACGAGGGCATTTTTTAATCATTGGCAACCCAAAATTGCTCAACTTGAAGTTTCAGGTTTTGCAACTTCAAATAATAAAAGACATAATAGACTTAGTGAACTCACAGCCTCAACCCTAATTAAAATAATTCGGTTTTACCAAAAGTTTGTTTCACCCTTCTTACCAAGAACTTGCCGGTTTTATCCAACTTGCAGCCACTACTCCATTGAAGCATTAGAAAAAAAAGGATTAATTAAGGGTATTTTATTGTCAATCTGGAGGATAATTAGGTGTAACCCCTTTTCCAAGGGGGGGTATGACCCTGTGAGGTAAAAGACAAATGGATGAAGGAACAAGACCACAAAACTTTATTATTGTTACCCTTCTTATTCTTCTAATACTCATTGTTTGGCAATATTTGTTCTTTAAAACTACACCTCAAAAGCCCCAACCTGTGCAGGAAAGTGCCACGGTAAAGGTTAAAGAAACTCTGGAAATCCAACCTGAAAAAACAACATCCATTGATACCCTATTTAAAGTAGAAACCCCACTCTATTTTGCCACCTTTTCCACCGACGGAGGACTCCTATCTTACAAAGTAAAAAAGGTCGGCGCTCTTAGTGAAATAGAACTGCTGGAAAATGGAACTATAGCGTGGGGCGAAAAAGATGTGACATACAAAATCGATGATTCAGTAAATAGCTTTGTAATAAAAGATTCAACCTTTAGGATCACACTGATTTCAGAAGATGGCACAATTTCCAAAAAATTAACCTTTTATCCAGACAAGTACCTCTATGATGTGGAGTTCTCCGGGACAGGAACCCCTATTACATATTTGAAGGGCAAGCTTAAATTCACACAAAAAAATATTAAGCAAGAAGAGCCTTTCAATTCATACCTGTTACGGCTTAAAAACACGGTAAAAATACCTATATCAAAGCTTAAAGAAAGAAAGGAATACGACCTTCAGGAGGTTACATGGTTTGGCATTAGAACCAAATACTTTTTCACAGGTATTTTAAACTTCAAAAATCCAGGTAAACTTGCTATTTCAAAGGATGAACTGCTTTTTGTTTCAAACAGAAAGGGCTTTACTGTCTACTTCGGACCCTTAGATTACAATATCCTCAAAAAAAACCATCCTGCTCTGGCTTCTGCCTTTGACTTTGGTTCTATCTTAATCAAACCCTTCGCCTACATAATCTATTCCCTTATGCGATTGCTACACAAAATTTTACCCAATTATGGGCTTGTAATCATTATATTTGCTCTACTTATGAAAATGGCCTTTTTCCCCCTTACCAGAAAGCAGGTACTGGCCGCCAAACGTATGCAGGAATTAAAACCCAAACTGGAAACCCTTCAAAAGATTTATAAAGATAATCCACAAAAGTTACAACAAGAGATGATGGAACTTTACAAGAAATACAACGTAAATCCTTTCTCAGGTTGTCTTACTTTAATTATTCAGATGCCAATCTTTTTTGCACTTTATCAAATTCTCACTAATTCTATAAGCCTTAAGGGGGCACCTTTTATCCTATGGATTAGAGATCTATCGGAAAAGGACCCTTATTATGTACTTCCAATACTTATGGGGGCCACATCGATCATCCTTTCAAGAATCCAGCAAACCGCCACGGACCCCCAATCAAAAATGTTAATGTATATGATGCCCGCCTTATTTGTAATAATATTTATTTCTTTGCCATCAGGTATAGTTTTATACTGGCTAACCTTTAATATTTTGGGAATTTTAGAGGCTTTGCTTATAAAGAGACTGGAGGGTCGTCATGGCACATGAACGTTTCACCGACATCGTAGGAAATACCGTTGAAGAATGCATAGAAAAAGCAGTGAAGGAACTTAATTTGGAGAAAAATACTATTAAGTTCGTTGTTTTAAACGATGGTATTCAGACAAAACCCGCTAAAATCAGGGTTTGTCTGAAACCAGAAGAAGTTGATTTAATACAGAGTGTTTTGAAAAAATTTTTCAGCCTCCTGGGTGTAAAGGTAGAGCTGGAAATTATACCCAGGGATAAGAGGTATTCTGTGAATGTTAATGCAAAGAATCCTTACTGGCTTATAGGTAAGGACGGACAAATTATTGACCAATTAGAATACCTGTTAAACCTTATTTTACGTAAGAAAGCACCAAACCTGAGCATCAGGCTGGACATTGCGAATTTTAGAAAGCAAAAAGAAGAAACTCTCAAAAATAAAGCACTGGCTATTGTGGCGCGGGTTAGAGAATTACAGAGAGAAATGAGGTTCGATCCTGTAACCGAAGAGGAATACAGGATTTTAAGGGATTTTCTGAAAGACATAAAAGATATCAAATTTTATCCTGTGAAAGAAGAAGAAAAAACTATTTTGGTCATTGCTCCAAGAAAGTAAAATTGAATGACACAATCTGCGCCATTTCAACCCCAACGGGAATAGGAGGGGTCGCAGTTATAAGGGTTTCAGGACCCAATGCTAAGGAGATAGTTTCCAACATCCTACCAGCAGAAAAGAAAGGTAAATTTGTACCCGGAAAATTTTTTCATTCATATATTGTAGACCCCGATACGGGAGAAACTCTGGAAGAAGCCGTAATTCTTTACTATAAGGCTCCCAAATCTTTTACTGGCGAAGACGTAGTTGAAATTACCGTCCATGGGGGGTTATATTCACCTCAGATGGTGGTTGACCTTTTAATAAAGTGCGGTGCGAGAATTGCTGAACCCGGTGAATTCACGAAGAGGGCCTTTCTCAATGGAAAAATGGACCTCTTGCAGGTACAGGCACTCCTTGACCTTGTAAAATCCCGCTCAGCCCTGCAGGTAAAATATGCAATGTCGAAACTTCAAGGTGAGCTTTCGAAAAAACTGAAAAACGTTGCCGATATGCTGCTTAACGCCATTAAAGAAGTGGAAGCGCGGGTTGAATTTGAAGAAGATGTTCCCCCTCTTGATGAAATAAAGTTGCTTGATGATCTTAAAAAAATAAAAGATGAACTCGATAAGCTACTCAAAGAAGGTGAGAGAAACTCTCTCATCTTTGAAGGCGTTAACATAGCTATTGCCGGAAAACCAAATGTTGGGAAATCGAGTCTCTTCAATAGCATCTTAAAAAAAGAACGAGCTATCGTTACAGAAATTCCTGGGACTACTCGGGATTTTATTCATGAAGAGATTTTTCTCGGCGGAATTCCTGTAAGATTCTACGATACCGCTGGCCTCAGAACAACCCCCGAACTCGTAGAGTCAATAGGAGTAGCAAGAGCGAGAGAAGTTATCGAAAATGCCCACCTCATCCTTTTCGTTCTGGACGGTTCAAGACACGTTGATGAAGAGGAAATTGAAGAGTGGAATTCCATAAAGAAAGAAAAAATTTTAGTCCTGAACAAAACAGACTTAGGATTAGTGGTAACTCCCCAAGAGCTTGAAAAATTCAACACCCCAAATATCTTTAAGGTATCCTGTTTGACCGGTGAAGGTATTGAAGCACTGGAAAGAGCACTTGAAGAAAGGGTCAAAATGTTTATTGTACCTTCCTCAGAATTCTCCCTTTCCAAGAGGGAGAGACAAATCCTGTCCAAGGCGAAAATTGAAATTGAGGAGGCTCTTTCAAGCTTTAAAAAAGTTCCACTGGATATAGTCTCCTTTCATCTACAAAATGCCTCCAATTCACTGAATCAAATCTTTGGCTGGGGAGACATTCCTGAAAAGATTTTGAATTCAATTTTCAGCGAATTTTGTATCGGAAAATAGGAGGGGAAAATGACTGAAATAAAAAAGTACCCTTATAGGGTAATACACCCTGCAATGGTTGTGGTCGTTACAACTATCGATAATAAGGGCATACCCAATGCCTGCACTGTTGCGTGGTCCATGCCTGTCAGCATAAATCCTCCTCTTATAGCAATCGCCCTCCAGAAGCGTCACAAAACGACAAGAAATATAGAAGAGACTGGTGAATTTGTCCTTAACATACCTGGAAAAAATCTACTGGAACTCGCAGAAAAGTGTGGAAGCGAAAGTGGATGGCGGGTTAATAAATTCGAAAAGTACAATATAAAACCCATCCCCTCCAAATTTACAAAACCTCCAAAAATTGCCGATGCTCTTGGTTATGTAGAGTGTAAACTGTACGCTAAATATGAGGGGGGTGACCATTACATCTTTGTGGGTGAAATTCTTCTCGCAGAAGCTGATGAAAAGTATTTCACCGATATGTGGAAAGATGAGGCAGAATTGCTATTCCATTATGGGGGAAGTGTTTACGGAAAGACAATAAGGTATTAAAGGGAGGTGGTTATGCTTTTAAATGGTCATAAAATTCTGTACTTTGGCCATTCAGCTTTCTTAATAGTTAGCCAAAAAGGCAAAACCATCCTTATTGACCCGTGGATTTCAAACCCTGTAAACAACAAAAATTTAGAAAGCGTGGCTAAAGAAGTGGATTATATTCTCATAACCCACGGTCACAATGATCATGTCGGCGATGCGGTAGAGATCGCCAAAAATTATAATAGCGAAATTATTTCTAATTTTGAGATAACAAACTACCTTAGCTCAAAAGGCATTAGCAAACTCTCGGGCATGAATATTGGAGGGACTTTAAGGAGAGGTGAAATTTCCTTCACGATGGTTGAAGCATCGCACTCTTCCACAATCATAGAGGGTGAAAGATCAATTCCCGGTGGGAACCCCTCCGGTTTTGTTATTACCCTCGAAGACGGCTTCAAAATCTACCACATGGGAGATACAGGATTATTTGGAGGCTTAAATTACATTGTGGAACTTTATAAGCCAGACCTGGTTATGATACCCATCGGGGGCCACTACACGATGGGGGTTGAAGAGGCTGCTTACGCCCTTAAGATTTTAAAACCATCCATTATTATACCAATGCATTACAAGACCTTCCCCGTCATAGAAGCAGATCCTGAAAAACTCATAGAACTCCTACCTTCAGAACTGAAGGAAAAGGTAAAGATTCTAAAACCCGGGGACTTATTGGAGTGAAAAAAGGGATTTCCTACTTTGGTGTAAGAAATCCCCATTGGGTTGAAAAGGATCTTGCCATCATAAAAGAAAGTGGAATCGACTACATAGTTCATACCTACTCTGAGAACGACATGGAATACTATGAAGGGACGATGCACAAAATAGTCAAGCTATCCAAGGACTTCGGGCTTGAAGTATACTTAGACCCATGGGGAGTAGCAAGGATTTTTGGTGGCGAAGCCTTTTCAAAATTTTTACTCCTCAACGACGAAGCGAGACTCGTAACTCGAGAAGGGAAAAAGGGTTATGGAGCCTGTATGAACAACCCTGCAACCATTGAGTTTATCAAAAAATGGGTAGACTCCGCAAGTTCCTTAGAGCCCGATTTTATCTTCTGGGATGAGCCCCATTTCTCACCTTTGACTAACAGAGAGGGCTGTTTCTGCTCCATCTGCAAAGAGAAGTTCAAAGAAAAATTTGGTTGCTCTATGGAAGAAGCAACAGCAGAAGATCTAAAGTCATTTCGTGGATTTACAAAACTTGAATTCTTGAGAATAATCACGGCTTATGCTAAAGAAAAAGGACTAAGAAATGTTCTTTGCTTATTGCCCGATGATGAAGACATTGATTGGGACCATTATGCTTCTATTCCATCCATCGATGTTTTCGGAACCGACCCTTACTGGGTTTTGCATCCACAGAACTTTGAAGAATGGATGGAAGAAAAGATAAAAATGGTTAGCCTCTTAAGCAATAAATACTCAAAGGAAAGCGAGATCTGGATTCAAAATTTCCGTGTCAAGAAAGGAGAGGAGCATCTTATAGAGAAAGTTGCCTTAAAAGCAAAGGAATACAGAATCGATAGAATTTCTGCATGGAGCTACAAAGGAACCGCTTATATGTCTTACATAAGCTGTGACGATCCAGAAATGGTCTGGATGACCCTGTTAAAGGTTTATGCCAGCTTGTGAAAGGATTATAATAACCATTTTAACGACCATAAGTGCGAAAAGTCCAGCTACAAGGTCGTCTAAGACTATTCCAATGCCACCTTTTATCTTATCCAGTCTCTTTATACCAATGGGTTTAAGAATATCGAAAAATCTGAAGAATAAAAAGGCAAGCAAATAAAGAAAAATGTCGGGTTTCAAAAACATTAAAGGGAAAGCCATTCCTACTACTTCGTCTATGACGCAGACAGCAGGATCGTTAGTGAGTAAATCTTCAGCTTTCTGTGAAGCAATTACAGCTATAGGTAAGAGTATGATGAAAATCTGCCAAAGGTAAATCATTTTAAGATTTTTCGAAAGGTAAATTAATACAGCAAAAAATAGGCTCGCGAGGGTACCCGGGCCCGTAGGGATGTATCCAAAACCAAAGAAGGAGTATAACAGCTTAAAGGTAGTTTCTTTCCCCTTAAAACCGATTATCAATGCGGTTGCTATTCCTAAAAGGTCATAAAGGAAATCGAACAGAGAAGGCGAACGGGAAGGCGCAACCCATTGTAAAAGTTCAATTAATCCCGCAATTAAGAAAGAAATAAAGAAACTGGTTGCCTTTTTCTTAAACCTGTCAAAAAGGAATAAATATAGCAAAAAAAATGCAAAAAAGTGGAACAGGAAACTTGCATCGAAAGGTACTGGAAGAATCCTTACTTTTGGATAAAGTCCCAAAACGAAAAGAGAAAGGATGTAAAACACTAAACCAAAGGCATAGGAAATGTTCATTGAAGAAGTAGCCTTTTATCAAATATCCTGTAATGTATCGCCTCTTGAACGCACTTCGGCGTTATTTCCTGAGTTCCCTCTAAATCCGCTATTGTTCTTGCCACTTTCAGGATCCGGAAATAGGTTCTCGCTGAAAATCCAAACCTTTCAATGGCCAACCTTAAAATCTCCTCAGATTTTTCGTCAAGTCTGCAAAATTCTTTAATGGCTCTTGAATCCATGTGGGCATTACAATACATCCTTTTCTTCCCCTTAAATCTCCTTAGCTGAATCTCCCTTGCTCTTACCACTCTTTCTCTAATAGTCTTTGAGTCCTCACCTTCTTCCAGTCCACTTAAGTGTTCAACCTTTAAAGCAGGTACTTCAATCTGAATGTCAATTCTGTCAAGAAGTGGTCCCGAAACTCTTGACCTATACTTCAAAATACTTGAAGGAGTACAAGTACATTGATGAAAAGGGTCACCATAATAACCGCATGGGCATGGATTCATAGCGGCAACGAGCATAAACCTGGAGGGGTATGAAACACTATTTTTTGCCCTTGTTATCACCACATGGCCATCCTCTAAAGGTTGCCGCAATACTTCCAGTGCAGATCTGTTGAATTCCGGAAGCTCATCTAAAAACAAAACACCGTTATGGGCAAGAGAAACCTCACCGGGCCTTGGATTAGCACCTCCCCCAACCAAACCGATATCGGATATGGTGTGGTGAGGAGAACGAAACGGCCTGCAATAAACAAGTGGACTGTCTGTGGGTAGAAGTCCTGAAACCGAATAGATCTTAGTTGTTTCTAAAGCCTCTTCCAGAGTCATCGGAGGAAGAATGGAAGGAACTCTTCTCGCCAACATCGTTTTACCTGAACCCGGAGGGCCTATCATTAGAACATTGTGCCCACCTGCCGCTGCAACCTCTAATGCTCTTTTCGCGTGTTCCTGGCCTTTCACATCCTTAAAATCTACATCTTCAACATTTTCTCTTTTAAAAACCGATTCAACATCAAAGAGATTGGACTCGATCTGAACTTCGCCATTAAGAAACTGAACAGCTTCGACAAGGGTTTTTACTGGATAAACCTTAGTGGTTTTACATAGAGAAGCCTCATCTTTATTCTCATAAGGGACAATTATTCCTTCAAGGTGTGAATAGTTTTTTAAACTGAGAGAAAGCGGCAAAACACCTTTGATTCTCCGTACATTGCCGTCAAGGGATAATTCCCCAACAACCATAAAATTTACTTCACTTTTCACAAAACCATACGCTTTTAAGACCGCAAGTGCAATGGGAAGATCAAAGGCTGTTCCTTCCTTCCGGATGTCCGCAGGCGCTAAATTTACCGTAACCTTTCTTGGAGGTATTTGATAACCTGAATTCCGAATTGCAGACACTACCCTTTCCTTAGCCTCTTTTACAGCACTTTCGGGAAGTCCAACGATATTAAAACCTGGCATTCCTGTTGAGACGTCTACCTCGACGGAAATCAAAACGCCATCGACCCCTATTACTGTCCCTGAAAACACCCGGGAAACCACCGCGGAACCTCTAACTTATTATTTCAAACCTATTTCTCTTTTATCTCCCTTACAAAAAGTTTAAAGAACTCAATTGGTATCGGGAAGACGATTGTAGATGCGTTTTCAACAGAAATTTCCCTGAGGGTCTGAAGATACCTCAGCTGAATGGTAATCGGGTTCTGGGCAAGGACCTCAGCTGCTTCTTTAAGTTTTTCTGCCGCCTGGTATTCTCCCTCAGCGCTAATAATCTTTGCCCTTCTTTCTCTCTCAGCCTCAGCCTGTTTGGCCATCGCCCTTTGCATTTCTTGCGGAAGATCCACATGCTTGATTTCCACAGCGGAAACCTTCACACCCCAAGGGTCAGTTTGGGTATCAATAATCTTCTGGAGACGGTGGTTTAATTCTTCCCTTTGAGCCAAAAGCTCATCCAGCTCAACCTCACCAAGAACGCTTCTCAAAGTAGTCTGCGCAATTTGGGAAGTTGCGTAAGCATAATTTTCCACTTCAACAACTGCTTTGGCAGCATCCATAACCCTGAAGTAGACAACCGCATTAACTTTCACCGATACGTTGTCCTTGGTGATCACGTCTTGCGGAGGCACATCGAGCACCACTGTCCTCAGGGAAACCTTGACCATCTTATCAATAAAAGGAATGAGTATTATAAGGCCCGGACCTTTGACACCAATCAGCCTACCCAATCTGAAGATAACTGCCCTTTCATACTCCCTCAAAATTCTTATCATTGAGGCTAAAATGACAACTGCTAAAATAACTATGTACAGAAGCATAAACACCCCCTACAATTTTTCTACTTTTACCATATTTGTTGAACCGGGTTTCCCAAAGGGGTAACCTGCAGTAATCACCGCCAGGTCACCCTCTTTTGCAAGCCTACGTTTAAAGATTTCATCTTTGACTTTATAAATTAACTCATCAAGATTTCTCATTACATCCACCTTTAAAGGATAAATCCCAAAAGACAGATTTAAAAACTCACAAACCCCAGGATCAGGAGTGGGAGCAACTATGGGCGCAAGTGGTCTTAAAGCAGAAATCCTCAAAGCGGTTGCACCGCTCGCTGTGGGAGTTATGATGAGCCTTGCTCTTAAAGACTTCCAGAGTTCAAAACTGCTCCTTGCAATTTGCCATTCAATGTTTTCTTTCTCCTTTAAATTTAATGGCAACCCTTCACCCTTTTTCTTTCTGAATCTTTCAGCCTCTTTGATTATCTCTTTCATCACCCTAACCGAATTTAGCGGATTTTTTGCAACGGCAGTCTCTTCAGACAGCATAAGGGCATCACTCCCATCAAGAACCGCGTTGGCTATATCAGAAATCTCCGCCCTCGACGGAAGTGGACTAAAGAGCAAAGATCTTAACATCTGCGTTGCGATTATAACTACTTTACCTTTCTCTCTTGTCTTTAGAATAAGCTCTTTTTGAAGAATGGGAACCTTGGCATAAGGTGTTTCAACAGCCAAATCACCCCTTGCAATCATGATACCATCGGCAACATCCAAAATCTCATCAAAGTTCGCAACCGCCTCAAACCGTTCAATTTTTGCAATTATGAATCCATTAACTCCTTCCTGCTTTAAAACTTCCCTTGCTCTTATAACGTCTTCTTTCCCACCAACGAAAGAGATCGCAAAAATTCGTACACCCAAAGAAATCGCAAACCTCATATCCTGTATATCTTTTTCTGTAATTGCAGAAATCCCGTGCATTCTGTTGGGGATATTAATTCCCTTATGGGATGAGATTTCTCCCCCCATTATAACCTTCGTAATAACGGAGTTTTTCGTAATTTTTTTCACTTTAAGCTCGACAGTGCCATCGGATAACAAAACCGTATCGCCCTTCTTCAAATAAGGAATTACTCCTTCAAGCGGTGCGTAAACAGTTCGGTTATTTCCAATAATTTTTTCCGTAGTAAGGACAAATTCGTCTCCCCTTTTCAAAACAACCCTATCCCCGGTAACCTCACCGATACGAAATTTCGGACCACTAAGATCAACGAATACCGCAAAGTTATAACCTTTGTTCTGCAAATTTTTTGCCCATTTGATTTTTTTTGAATGCTCATCATAAGTTCCATGGGAAAAATTGAAACGAAGGGCATTAACACCACTCTTAATCAGACGTTCCATTAAGCTTTCGGCAGAAATAGACGGACCGACGGTTGCGATTATTTTAGTAAGTTTCATCCTCTTAATGTTTGTAATGTTAAAGGGCTTTTTCTGAACAAACCCATTGAAGAATGCATGCGAAAATTATTTCTCAGGGGGGATAAGCCTGAACTCAGCCCTCCTGTTGATACTTCTTTGATATTCTGTCCTATTGGGTACCGCAGGAACATCTTTTCCAAACCCCTTCACAATGATTCTGTCGGGGTCTATCCTGTAGCGCATAACAAGATGCTTTTTACAGGCCTCTGCCCTCCTGAGACTCAATATTTGATTGAATCTTTCCGGACCTTCTGCTGATGCATGCCCTATGATTTCAAGCCTGTAGTCGGGATGGTTTACCAAATACCTCCCGATGATGTCGAGAAATGGGAAAAATTCCTTCTTGATCCTGTAACTTCCTACATCAAAGTAGATGATTGGTAAGACTGCTACCTCATCTTTTTCTTCTTTAAGAATTACATCTATGACTACCGAGTCTCTTTCGAAGGAAGGGTCAATGTAAAAGTTCTGTCCCAAGTAACCTGAAGCAGACACGTAAATGCTAAGCGGTTTGCTCCTATCCATAACATACCTTATTATTCCCTCGTCATCAGCTGCTGCCGTATTGACTCCCTCTTCAACGGAAATCAAAGCTGCTGCAGATTTTATAGGCTCCATTTTGCTGCTTTTCACTTTTAAAACAACGGGGACAGACTTTTTAACAAGCAAAACCTCGACTTTCGTATTTGTATTACCCTCAATTTCTATAAATTTGTCCACATCAACATATCCATCGGCAAAAACCTTTAAATTTTGAACTCCTGCCTTGACTGAAGGAATATACAAAACCCCTGATGGTGAAAAGTATTCCCTTGAACCGACCCTTATCCTGCAATTTTCCACAAACTCCCCAGTTGAACGATCCTTCACTATCAATGTTAATCTTGCGGTAGACTGTTTGTTATAAACAATGTTTTTAACACTTAACCCGAGTGAGAGAACCACACCTTCTCCATAATTAGGAAAACTTGATAATAAACCAGGATAACTTGAATCATCGGGAACAACCGGACTAATGGATTCTCGCCTAACTAAGGGTAAAGCTAAAGCAAACTTCCCCTCAAGAAATGGATTTATATCAACCTTTGTGCCGAAGCTCAAATAAGAAGGGGCTTTTCCAAAATCTCCCTTACTGTAAAAACCGAGAAGGAGTTCAGCAAAGGGTGTAAAATTTTGAAAACTATAAGTTAGCGAAGTGCTTATGAGATGATACTCCGGTGGATTCTTAGTAAGAAGATGCCTGTATGAAGAAAAATAGCCGTAATTGAGGCTAAAAGAAAAATCTCTAACCTTCGCACCACCTATGAACTTAACGCCATAATCGTAGGAGCCTGTTGTGAAGTCCCTGAGTAGACCACCCTGAAATAAGGTTTCTGGCTTTGCGGAGTCCACATCCACAATTCTTGTTCGGCCATAAGGTATTGAAATATAAGGAGAGAGAGCAAAGGTCAAATTCTCCGATACGGGGTAGTTATATTTTATATTAAGGAGAATATCTCCCCGTCCCCTGGAAAAGTAAACCTGTGAACTTTTTGTCATTCTATCAATTAAGAATGGAATCGAGACTCCCAGTTCGATATAATCAAAGACATTCAACCTTACCTTGTTGAAAAGGGAGTAGGTGGTATAAGAAGCAGTATCGCTGCTCCCATATGAAAAAACCGTCCCAAAAGGTTCGATAGATATTGTCCCAAAAGGTGTTGGATTAGGGTCCTCCGTAAAAAACAGATTATTGTTCACCGTAAAGCTGAACTGGGCATAAGCGCCCTGAACAACCAGAATTAGCAACACGCAAAATATTGACTTTTTCATAGCTATGAATTTAAGGCATTGCAAACAAATAGTCAAACTTAAAACTGCCCGAAGATTTATAATTGCTAAAACATGCACAAAACTATAAAATTTCAAGAGATGATAAGCTTTGAAAGAGAGGTGCAGTTTTGCCCCTACTGTGGACATAAAATCAGTAAAATCGAAGAAAATGGGCGAGTACACTACTACTGCAGTTATTGTAAGCTTTTTATTTATAAAAATCCCGTACCCGTTGTAGTAGTTGTTGTTTTTAATGACGCGGGAGAGGTACTCCTTATAAAAAGGAAAGAAGAGCCTGGAAAGGGGAAATGGGCCCTACCATCGGGATTTGTTGAAATTAATGAAGACCCTTACGAGGCAGCCTCGAGGGAACTATATGAAGAAACGGGTATAGTAATTGAAAAACTAACCCTTATTAATGTTTACCACCAAAAAAGCAGAAGATATGAAAGTGTAATTGTAATTTCCTACATGGGGTTTTCCTCCCAGGAACCCCGACCTGGTGATGACGCTGAAGAAGCGAAATTTTTTGCAATTAACGAACTACCAGAAATACCTTTCGAATCGCATACCAAAGCTATTAAAGAAGCGCTAAACTTACTTTAAGCTAAATATTGTAAGGAGAATCCTCAATAAGGGTTTCTAAGCTGAGGTCTTTTTCAATTCCTATAATTGCTCTATTTAATCCCTTTAATTCCACATCCCTTCTTTTTGAATGAAACAAGTCGGGATTGGAATATGTGTCCGCAGGAGGACCGTAAATTTCTTTAACCCCCTGCCTTCTCAGCTTTGAAACAGCAACCTGAAAAATGTCAAGATAAAATCGAGAATCTTTTTCTATAATATTTCCTGGAAAGTAACTACGGAATTCTTCCCCAACTTCGTAGTATTCGGCTCTAATTCCCGGTCCAAAAACAGCAATAAGGTTCTCAGGTTGACTGTGAAAGTATTCCTTAAACTTCAAAACAGCTTCCTCTACAATACCTTCCTTCAAACCTCGCCAACCTACGTGAAAAACTCCGCAAGCGATATTAAGAGGATCTACAATAAAAAGCGGGTAGCAGTCTGCGACTTTAACAACGAGATAGAGCCCCGGTTTAGATGTCATAAGACCATCTCCTGACAGCTCTTCCGGTGGTAAAGGGGAGTCCACTTTCCATATGGCCTTTGAGTGAATTTGTTTAAGTTCAACATAGGGACTTAGATTGAGAGAGCGGTGAATGTCGTCTATCATTTTTGTTGAAAAGTAAATCACAAAAGGTTTCTCTATCAGAAATTGAAGGTAGAGCTCCCTGGATATACTTTTGAGCTGCCAAATCCTTCTCATATACTAAACCCCCGCATCGAAAATTTTTCTCAAAATTCTATCAACCTGCTCAACTTTAACATTGTATTTTTTGCAAATTTCCCTTAAATTCACCTTACCATCACCAAATAGCAACCGCCCAGTGATCTCAAGGGCAGCAGCCCAAGGTTCAGGTTTTAGAATTTTTTTGAATACATCATCCTTCAGAGTGAGAAAGAGAGCCGTCAGCCCGTCCACTATTTCGGGTTCAAGCCCGGATTTACGCTGGATCAACATAAGCACCTTTTCCTCTTTTTCGCTTAAGAAAGTACTATCATAATAGCGAAGATCTCTTATTGTCGCCAAAAACTCTTGTAATTCCTCATCCTGATATTTCCTGGCCACCAATTCCGAAATCCACTTTGCCTGGTTTACCTCGTTGAACCTTAAAAGGGCCAGGATATATTTAACAATCAAATCTTTATCATCAAAATTCTTATTAAAAAGTTCATTAAGAATCGATAATCCCTTTTTCTTCCCGAGCATTACGAGAGTCCATCCATAATTTTTCAGGTATTCTGCACTCTCCGGAGATATTGAGAGAGCACGGGAAAAATTTTCCAGACTCTCTTTGTAATCCACCAGTTCCATATTGGAGAGCCCAAGAAAAAAGTGATATATAGATTTATTTGGGCTGTTCCTCAACAAGCGTGAAAATATTTTTCGGGCTTCCTCCGGTTTTCCTGCCTTTAAACTAAGATAACCTTTTAGGAATAAAAGTCTCTCTTTATCTTTACCAGTAAATGCTCTTGAAAAATTTTTAATCTCTCTGAGGGCATCATCGTATTGGAAATCCTTGATGCGGAAAGCAATACGCTGAATCAAACGTGACTTTATATCTTTCATCTTAAGATCTTTTGATAAGGTGAACCCCCCTCAATTCACCACCAAGATCGTATATCTTTTTAAATAAAATAAAAAAATTCCACCACTCGCCCTCCTTCAACTTTTCAAAACACATTGGTGATGTCTCAATTATAATGCTCCCACCAGGAACTAAAACCCTCAAAGAATCAACTATAATCTTTTCTGTGATTTCGTAGCCAGCCGTACCTCCAAAAAGGGCCGATTCTGGCTCATAGAGAACTTCGGGAATTAGATTCATGCGTTCTCGGTATGGGATATAAGGAGGGTTTGTCACTATTAGTTCAAAGCTTGATTTTTTAAAAGCGGAAAGTAAATCTGCCCTAATCAATGGAATCTTAACACTGTACTTTCTTAAATTTCTCCTGGCAACATACAAGGCATCCATAGAAAAATCAGAAGCAATCCCAAAGCCGTCAAGGTATTTTCCCAGAACAAGGGCTATTGCACCACTTCCCGTGCCGAGATCCAACCAGCTTATAGCTTTACCTTTAAAAACGCTTAAAACGTATTCAGCAATAACCTCTGTATCATACCTTGGAATTAATACCCTTTCGTCAACAAAAAGCTCAAATCCAAAGAAAAAAGCCTTCTTGAAAATATATTGAAGGGGAATTCGCATCTTCACCCTTTTTTCAATAATGTCATTTATTTTGGGTAAAAAATTTTCAGTATCAGGATTTTCCAACATCAAGAAATCAAATTTGTTACAAAAGACTTCTTCAATTATCCACCTCGCTTCGGCTCTTGCATCAGAGGATATCTGAGAAATAAGCCCAACTAAGTGGTTATAAAGTTCCCTGAGCTTCAAGCTTTGCTTTTTCCTCTGCTTCAAGAAGCTTATCTATGATGAGATCAAGGTCTCCATTCAAAATGTCATCCAGCCTATAAATGGTCAAATCAATCCTATGATCAGTAACCCTGTTCTGTGGGAAATTGTAGGTCCTGATCTTTTCACTTCTGTCACCTGTGCCTATGTAACTTTTTCTTTTCATCCTCAACTCTTCTTCCATCTTCTTCTGTTCCAGGTCCTTTAACTTGGCCCTGAGGAGTCTCAACGCCTTTGCCTTATTTTTGTGCTGGGACCTCTCATCCTGACATACCACTACTATCCCTGTTGGTATATGGGTAATACGAACCGCTGAATCGGTCATGTTTACATACTGTCCACCGGGACCACCAGCCCGGAAGGTATCGATTCTTAAATCCTCTGGATTAATCTCAATTTCTGCCTCTTCTACTTCTGGTAGAACCACAACGCTGGCTGTGGATGTGTGAATTCTTCCCCCGGTCTCCGTGATGGGAATCCTCTGCACTCTATGAACTCCCGATTCGTATTTTAATAGCTTGTAAGCGTAAGGCCCTTCTACAATAAAGGAAATTTCTTTATAACCGCCCAATGGAGTAGGATGAGAGTCAATAACTGAAACTTTAAAACGCTTCTTTTCTGCATACCTTAAATACATCTTAAAAAGATCTGCTGCAAAAAGTGCAGCTTCATCTCCTCCCGTTCCCGCCCTTATCTCTACTATCGCAGTTTTATGGTCATCTGGATCTTCTGGTAGAAGAAGTTTCTTAATTTCAAGATCTAACTCCTTCAAGCGTTCCGAAAGCCCTTCCCTTTCAGAATCGAGATACTCTCTTAAGTTCTCATCCTTTTCTTCTTTAAGAATTTCTTCTATATCCCTCAGTTCCTTCTCAATTCTTAATTTCTCTTCAAGTTTTTCAACCAATGGCTGAATCTTTTTATACTCTTGAAGTAAACCCTTTCTTTCATCATCAGAAATAGGGGACGCCAGCTTAAGTTCTATTTCCGTCATTTTATTTTTTAATTCTTCAAGATTAATACTCATCTTATCACAACCTTTTTGGTTAAAAATTTCTGATTTTCCGATTTTATAAAATAAACCCCCATCCTCACACTTCCATTTCTCATTTTTCGCTCAAACTCACTTTTATCACCTTTATAAATCAATCTTCCCATCGCATCGTAAACGAGATAAATTCGATCTTTGGATTCTTTAGCCACTTCTTTTCCTTCAGGATAAGAAGCGGTTACTTGATACCTGCCAAACTCCGCATTACCACTCCTGTGGCTATCGTGCTTGTACATGGGCCAGAAAAGGTTTTCGCTAATCCAACCTGTCGAAAAAACGAAGAGGTGATTTCCCCAGGAAGAAACTATTAGTTCTTTAGTCCCATCGTTGTTGATATCCCATATCTGAGGCGTAATATAGGCATAAGAAAGAAGGTCCACAGGGAATCCCTGAAGAATCTGTCCCGTTTTATCGTAAGCATAGAGGTAGCCATCTACACTTCCTTTAAAGACTTCACCCCCGCCATCATTATCTGTGTCATAAATCACGCAAGAAGAAAAGCCACTACCGCAGTAAGCACCGTAAATGAGTGAAAAGGAATTTCCAGTTATTCTATAGACTTTAAAACCAGTATTGGTAGGAATTGCAACGTCCTTTAATCCGTCACCGTCAACATCTCCAATAGCCGGAGAAATGGCATATGGCCAAGAAGTTACTTTTCCAATATAAACTCTGGCAACTATGTCTCCATCTGAATCTATAAGATAAAGTGAATCACCAGCGTAAACAACGATTTCAAGACCCGAGGAGTCAGGCAAAATATCACCAAGGGAAGGGCTCGTAACGCTGTTGTTGCTGATGGGAACTGGAAAACCCGGTTTTAGATTAAGAGCTGTATCCAGTACTCCAATGAAACCAGAAACACTATTTGAATAAGATACGACAACCTCTATTATTCCGTCTCCATCAATATCTCCACAGGCAGGAGAAGTACCTGCACCGCCTAAGGCATCACTCACGTGCAGGAGTTCACCTAATTTAAAAATCTTTATGTAATTCCCATCTTTAATTACTATTTCAGAACAACCATCACCATCAAAATCACATACACAAGGGGTCGAGAAGCCAGCGCCCGGGACATAAATCGGAAATCCAGGTTTTTCAATGCCGTATTTATCAAGGACATGCAAGGACCTGGGACCGTCCCTCGTCACAACTATTACCTCTTCCTCGCCGTCACCATCAACATCGCCGGCCGCTACTGCTGCTAAAACCGTTCCATGCAAATTCACAGGCCAACCAGGCAGTAAATTACCCCGACAGTCAAAGGCATAAATAAGACTGTCAAAAAAGGTTGCAATGACTATTTCAAAACCGGCCAAGTTACGATCTAACTCACAAATTACTGGAGAAGAATACCCCGTCCCCAGAACGGGTTGAGGCCACCCATCAAGAAAAGGTGGATTTGGTGTGAGAGTAATTGTCAAAGAAGGGCCACTTTCGACTGCTAACAACGTGTCTACAGAAGTTACATAATAATGTGTGGGTCCATCCGCTCCGTAATCCACAAAACTGCATCCATTTATAAGTGTGCTATTGGCTCTTCTATAATGAATACCATCAACACTCTTATATACGTTGAAAAGTAATCCATTTCCAGGTGATTCCCATTTTAAAGTCACACTACCAATTCCCGAGGTTCCAGATAGGTTAGTTGGGGGAGGAAGTAAAGCAATACCACCTGGTAGAGAAAAGGAAATAGAGTCTCTCATGTAGTAGAGAATGAAGTTTTGAGAAGCATTTTCTAATATTAAAGGAGTGCACAGTGTAGTATCGCCGAATGGCGGTAAATTTTCGATCCTCGCCAAGACAACCGTATCATTTTTAGAACCAACAAGCTTAATATCCCTTACAGGATAAAAATTCTGATTAAAAATTTTAACCTGTACCAAAAGATCCTCTGACCTCCTTAAAGCCTTCAAATCTGTTATTTGAATCACAGGGATATAATAGTCAAAAAGCATCGAAGTTCTATTTTCGAAAGCATCCAAAAGCGTTTTTATTTCGAGCTCCACCAAGCCCATCCGACTCGCTCGCGCCACTACCCCTCTTGCAGTAATCATCCTCTCCTCAAAAGGCTTCAAACTTAGTGTAAGAAGGGTATCCTTCAGAATTAAAGGGTGATGGCCTTTTAAAACAACTTTCAGATTATCAAAATACTTTGGCGAAGCATTTTTCGCGCGGATTGTAAGATCAAAACCGGCATTGGACACCAAAACTGTATCTCCGTATTCATTCCTAACAGATTCTAATTTGAACTGAATTGGCAAAGTAAAGGGAGTAACATAAATAGAATCAGTAATGTCGCTTATCTCAGGACCAGTAATTGTAACGTAAAGGTAACCAGGCGTAACAGGGTTTATTCTGAAATAGGCTGAATCTTCAGCGGTTTCAAGGACCTTCAAAATCTCGTTTCTTTTATACACCACAAACCTTTTGTTTACCCTGGCTGATACTGAATCCAATGGCCTAAGCTGAACGACCAGTCCTGTATCTTCAAAGATCGAAATGTTTGTTATTTGATAATCAACATAATTACATTTAATGGGTATAAGAGAAGGGTCACCAAGGAGATTGTACGTTAATATTGAGTAATAGTAGATGAGGTTATCACGAGCATAGCTGGAAAAGGCCTTTCTCATTACACTATCAGCCTCGCCTATGGATACGCTAAAATCGGCGAAAAGATGCTCAAAGAATCTTTCGTAGAAAGTAATTGTACTTGAAATTCCATCCCTGGTCTGTGATAAAATCCCGATACAGGAAGGCGAAAAGAGAAGATGTTCACCCAGTGCATCTTTATCAAAACCGCCTATATCACAGGAGAGAATACCCCAGAACGAAGGTACCGAACTTTGTAAATGCAGTACATCTGCTATTCCAAAAGAAACCAGTGGGGTCTGATTTATATAAAGATTACCAAAATCCCCATGGGCACAGGAAAATACATAGCCAGGCCCGCTATTTACACTGTCAATATACTGATTTTTAGTTACCGTATCTACGTCAGTTTCATAAACCTTACTGATGGTAAAATGAGAAGGCACGATGCTGGAAAGGCTATCCGTCAATCTGTAAGAGTTTCCGTTTCCAAAGATATCCGATGAATGGAGCAGGAACTTTAAATTACCATTAGCCAAAACCTTGTAATTAAACAATTTGAAGAAATACTCTTCCAATTCCCCAAGGTTATGATAAGGTATTCTTCCGACCATTACATTGGGAATAAGGTTAATTGAATCGGCGACCTCTCCAAAGAGTCCATTGCGATTCCTGTCCCAATCGGAATAAAGTTCGGCATAATAAAAGTCGGTTGGCACATTATTTGAAATCTCGTTGGTACTTATCCTTATATAAGCTATCCTTGCTGGAATACGATAAAAGTCTCCGAGAAGAAGCAGATACCTGATACCGTAGTTCTCCTTGTAATATCGGACACCATTTCGAATTTTGTCAGCCAGATCGAATCCAATAAATCTCCTTTCGATTTCCTCAACCGAAAGAAAAGCAGCGTGGATGCCCCTTTTGCATTTAAAATCAACTAAAGAAGTGGCCAGTTCTCGGGCCTCTTCTCTTCCAACAATTAACAATTCTAACTGAGGATTAACACTTTTTACTAAATAGGTATTGAGAAAAAAAAGTAATAAAATGTGCACTTTCACTAATATGGGGCTACTCTAAAACGATCTTCTCTATCTTAAGCTCTGAGAGTTCTTGGCGGTGTCCCCTTTTCTTCCGTACATTTTCTTTATTTACAAACCTGAAAGCTATTACCTTATCGGCTTTATAATGCTTAACAACCCTTGCAACTACCTTTGCCTTGGGAACGTATGGCGTTCCAACAAGGACTTTATCCCCATCGTGGACAAGCAAAACATTTCCGATTTCAACCAACTCACCCGCATCGTTTTCTACTTTCTGAGTGGTAATCAAATCATTCTCCCTAACTTTATACTGAAACCCTTTGAATTCAATAACCGCTTCCTTCATTGTTACCTCCCTTGTTGTGGTATTTGTGGTATTTCCTGTTCTTGGGGTTCCTGCACCTTTTGCTCAATGGGGGCAGTTTGACTTGCTTTTGGAGTTTTGACCGCCCTATGGGCTGGATTGTTTAACATTGCAAGAACAAGGGATAGAATCATAAAAGTAGCACCAAGCCCCCACGTTAGCCTAGTAAAGAATGTAGGAATACCTCTAACACCGAGGATTTGCTGCATTCCGCCAAGAGCTGGCGAAAGTCCAGATTCCCTTGGCTCCTGCATCAAAATTACAACGATCATTATTATGACCAAAATAAGGTAAAGAATGCTCAAGAAGGTATACATATTAGTTTCCCTCCTGGTATGCGTTTTTAATTATTTCAACAAAAGATTCTATTTTGATGGACGCCCCACCCACAAGAGCGCCATCAACATCTTTCATACGAGAAATTTTTCCAACGTTATCAGGCTTAACACTCCCACCATATAGAATAGGAACATCGGGAGTGCCAAATCTCTCCCTCAAAATGCTCCTGATAAATTCGTGCATCTCCTGCGCCTGCTCCGGCGTTGCATTGTGACCCGTACCTATGGCCCAAACGGGTTCATAGGCAATTACTATGTTTTTTACCTCATCTCCACTCAAATATGCGAGATCAGAAATCAGCTGGTTCTCGACAACCTCTTTGTGTATGCCTTTTTCCCTTTGTTCAAGCGTTTCACCAATACAAAGGATGGGAGTTATACCTTCACTCAAAACCGCTTTTAGCTTTTTCGCTATCATTTCATCACTCTCAGAAAAATATTTCCTCCTCTCCGAATGTCCAACAACCACATAATCACAGTTAAGTGCCTTAAGCATTATGGGTGAAATTTCTCCTGTGTAGGCGCCTTCCTTTTCGTAAAAGACATTCTGTGCTCCGAGTTTAAGCACTCTCTTGTCAATTACTGTTGAAACAATATATAGAGCAGTAAAGGGGGGTATTACTGCAACTTCATACGCTGTCTTCATTTCCATAAGTCTATTTTGAAGCTCCTTAACAAAAGCCTCCGCCTGAGTGTGAGTCATGTACATCTTCCAGTTTCCCGCGATAATTTTCTTTCTCATTTCGGTTGTAATTATAAATTTTCCAATGCGTTCAGTCAAAGAAAAAATAAAACTTCAAAAAACAAATCAGGTGTTCTAATTTACTGGGACAATTTTTTCAGAATTAGCTCTTTAAGCTCTTGGGCTTTGTTATAACCAGCGTTAATAGCAACTTCCGCCTTATTAAATTCGTGAGAATCTATACCAGAGTCTACTTCAATATACACATCGCAGGGATAGTCTTCCAGTCTGTTAAGATTAATTTCGCTGATCATAAGGTGAGAAACTTTGATTATGTAAGAAATAAAGCCCATTGCTTCTTCCTGAAACATTTTAACTTCCCTCTTCTTTGTTATCATATCAATCAAACCCGTCTTTTCTTTTAACTTTACCTCATCAGAATCAGCAAACCTCACTGTATGCCTTACTGCAGGAATGACATTTACCGCAATGGAAAAGTAGCTTTCGTCGAGGAGGCTGAGAACCCTAACGGGAACGTTATCCAGAACTCCACCGTCCACAACTATTCTGTCAGAAGTTACAGGAACAAAGACAAAAGGGATACTAATGCTCATCAATATCGCCTTTACCAGGTCTCCCCGGTCAAAATAAAGGGCTTCATTGTTGGTAACATCAACTGCTGTGGCGATAAACTTCCTTCGTAAGGCCTGGATTTTAATGTAACCGAGATAAGTCCGTAAGAACTCTTCAACGCCAGAGAGCCCTATAAATCCTTGAGTAGAAAGTGAAATGTTAAATATTTTCGCCATCTTTTTAAGATCGATTTCCGTGGCTATTCTCTCCATCTCCTGGGGTGTAAAGCCAGCACAGTAAAATCCGCCGACGAGTGCGCCCATACTGGTTCCCACCACAAGATCAGGGGAAATTCCCCACTCTTCCAAAGCCTTTATAACCCCTATATGAGCGTACCCCTTCGCAGCACCACCACCAAGTAAGAGAGCAACTCTCTTCATTGTAAAATATACCTCCAGGTTACAAAAACTGCCTTTTTACGGTAAGAAATCACAAAATCACTACTTTTGTAATGCAACTCCATACCGATTCCGTAGGATTTGTCGCTAAATGTATATCCAGCAAAAATTCCAATCCACTTTAAGGGGGTAATCCTTAGTGCCGAGGAATAATTAGGTTTTCCATTCTTTTCTATAAATCCATCCAGAGAAAAGGAAAAAAACTTTAAAGGCTCAACGTTTATGCCCGCACCTCCAGAAAGATTTAAAACATCTTTGCTGAATTTGCTATAGTAAATACCAGAAAGCACATTCTTTAAAGACACTCCGACACAAATTCCTTTTATTTTGTAAATCATACCAAGGTCAACTGAAAAACCATTCCCTGTGTCCAAATTAACCTCTGGAATCCCATCTTTTATCAACGCCTCGCCAAATCTTACGAAATAATAGCCCAAACGCAGTCCACCATAAAGATTATAATAGAGCATATCGGAGATGGCCAAACTAAATTCATCGATGGAATATTCCACCTCCCTATTCGTTGTTTTCACTTCTTTGCGGTTTATCAACCTGTAGTAAAATGCTGCATTCTTGGAATATAAACTTATTGCTGTTAGATTTCTAAACTTCATATGCGTTCCATAATTCAGAATATCTCTTATACTTTGAGGAACATAACCAAAAGTGAGGGCTACACCGCCCCGCATTAACAGTGAAAGGGCAGAAACATTATCAATATTTGGAAATCCATATCTCGCAACAACGGAGTAGGCAAGCCCAGGAACAGAAGCGTCAGCAGGAAGGCCACCAAACTCAGAGGGATTGATTAGCGAAATCAAAAAAAGGAATATAAACATTGTCATTTGTTTCTATTATAAAGTATTCTGCTCAATCACACTCCTTTTACTTTACCAAGCCCATAGGGAGAAATTCAACTTGAATTTTGCAAAGAAAAGATTTATTATCTTTCTACATGAACGCTAAAAATCGACTTGCAATTTATTTAACGTCATTGCTAATTCTGTACTTTGGGACCGTTTATATTACAAAAATGAAAATTGACAAAACGCAAAAGGAACTCAGCGAAATAAAAAGTGCTATCAAGAAAAGCTATAACAACTTGACGGATCTGATGAGCTCTTCAATTTATCAAATTTTGGCACTACCTCCAAAAGATACAGTGGAAATCATTATTAAGACCCGCTCAAGCCTTTTCCTCTCATCTACCGATCCATTCAACAGTTTAGTTGATGACAATAACTACGAGCTCGCGCTCTATCATATGAACAAAAAGTCTGCTCTATTCTTTGAAATAATAAATTACGCATGGGAGTTTGTTCCCTCTCTGAGAAATACCAAAACAATTACTGATGTTCTGGATAGGATTGGAGATGTTGAACTAACAGTTGACTCACTTCTTACAAAGGCAAAAAATTTGTACCAGATGGAGAACTTTTACAGGAAAATTTACAATTTTTTGTGGCCCTTCCGTAATTTCAAAAAAACGAAGATTAATAAGCCAGCAATTCCTACCCAGAAGATCAGGGTTAGTAATGTTCCAACAAACTCAAAAAGCTTTTTATTTCTTATCTTAAAATTACTCGCTTTTGAAACAGCTTCAACGTAAACTTCCTTAGGTGTGAGTCTCCCTGCAAGATAAAACATTGCAGGAATAATAAAAAGGTCGTCCAGATAACCCAAAACAGGAATAAAATCAGGTATTATATCCACCGGAGAGAAGGCATAACTTAGAGAAAAGAAGCACAATAACTTTACATACCAAGGGGTCCGTTTGTCAACAAGAATGTAATAAATAATATTAACAGAAGATGTAATATCCGCCCCTGCCCGGGCTAACTTATCTCTAAACTTCAAAAAAATTTTCAATGTGCTCAATTTCCTTATCTCGACCCTTTATTCCAACAAAATCAAATCTAACCGGCCCCCGCCATCCCCGCTCCATTAAATATACCGAGGCAACTTTTAAAAGGTTGGTACGCTTCCTAAGGGTTATTGTTTCAGAGGGGTCCATGAAATTCCCTGCAAGGCTTCTTACTTCAACGAAAACTAACACATTATCCTTGAGTGCAATGATATCAATTTCCCCAAACCGTTTCCTGAAATTCCTCTCGAGGATTTTATATCCTTTACGGCGAAGATATTTAGCAGCTAATTCTTCAAACTCTTTACCTTTTTGTTTAGAAACTTTGCCTTTGAAGATCCGAGGGAGAAACATATTTCATCCAGTCTGGTTTAGAAGGCTCAGACGGGTCTGAAGAATAGACAAGTTCAAAATCACCGGTATTTTTTATATCCACAAAAACAAATTCCTTAAATCCGCCAGAATAGTAAATCCAGTGCTCACGATTCCGAGACGTCAAACCGAAGGTTACTCTATTAACTTCATCAGGGGGACCAAATTTTATGTATATCCGACCCCGATCTGAAAGTCTTCCAGGCTTTTCAGGAAGGGAAAAATTTTCGTCAGCATATTTGCACCTTTTCACAAACTCCACAAAAAACTCGTTGTACTCAGTTTCTGGAGTTGGATCAAGCTTCTTCCAAAACTTTTTAAGATATAGGATTTTTCCCTCTTCAGGGAGTTCTTTAAATTCCCTAAGTTCTTCAGGAGTAGCAAAATAGTCAATGAAATAGAAATAGGTTAAATTTTCCATCTGTTGTTCTGGTAATCCAGAAGAGTAGTAAATAAACTCTCTGTCCCTTATTACTGAACTTCCAGTGGACAGATCAACAGCTTGAATTTTCAAAGTATATTTCCCGGACTTCAAACCCTCCAGCAAAATACCGTCCCTAACAACGGGAAGTTCATCCTTGTACCTTTTAATCGGTGTCGAGGCTCTAACAGGGTTACCCTTTTCATCAAGAATAAAATACCTAACAAAATAAGGGAATGTATCTTTCGATAGATGGTAAAGCTCCATGTAGAAAAACAAAGTATCCCTCCCCACGTAGTAGATACCCGAAGGGTTCGGAATCTGAACATAACCAAACCTTCCAAAAACGGAATCCTCACCGGGATAAGTTGTGAGAAGGAGCTGAAGATCGGAGGCAATTAGTGAAGTATCCGAGCTAAGCGTACTCACACTAAATTTGACAAATCCCCTGTTTTTTGAATTTAAATCCGAAATTGTGAACGTCACTTCGTAAATCCCCGGTATGAGGGAAGCCCAAAACTTATCAACTGAAAAATTCAAAGGCTTCGACGTTCTTTGTGTCCACTCTGAAACTATAGGTTTCTCTATGTTCTTACCCTGAATCTCAACCCTTGCCTTAAACCCCACAAAATCGTTCTTCCTTTTGAGGGAATTTAAATTCACCATATAACTGAATTCACAAACGGTGATAGAATCCGACCTTAAAAATCTTGAACATTCAAGTACAAAATCTACCCTTCCCTCGCTTTTATAAACCTGCGAGGGAATCTGGGGAAAAACTCCTCTACCTTCTAAGGACCTCGTAAAAAATATGGCGAGGAGGATTAACAATTTCATAATCTCCAACCCCCTTTAAATCCATAAATACAAAACGGTAATTTCTGTAGTAATAGTACCACACCTCATAAGAAGGCGACTCAAGGTCAAAGGGATGTCTTTCAATCTCATCAGGGGGACCAAGAACAATATAGCAGATACCCCTATCCGAGATCGCACCCCTTTTTAAATGGGATGAAAAGTTTTCGTCAGCATATTCAACCCTATTCCAGAATTCCTCCTCAAATTCATTGAGCTCCGTTTCAGGTGTGGGATCCCGCCTTTTCCAGAACCTTTCCCAGTAACTTTTGAGAGAGTCAGGATTGTTTTTGTAAAAATTAAAAGTGTCCAATTCTGTTTGAGGCACGATAAAAGAGAGGATTGTAATTATTTGATTTAACTCTGTAGGCGTAAAATCAATGGGAAGGGTAAAAATGGTCAAACGGGCTTCTCTCTTTTCTTGCCCGGCTATTAAGACGACTTTATAAATACCTGATTTGAGCTCCGTGAAATTTACCTCAATGAAGTTATCACCTCTATTCAAGATCCCATTAAGCTCTAAAATGGGTCTCAACGAGATAATCTGTAATCTAAAAGGAATTGAATCTTCAATAGACCTCACATAATAAATCCCCTTACTTCCTCTTACGTAAGATGGTGATGGCCTTTTCGAACCCTCTGATAAAGCAGTTGAATCAAGAAGCACAGGATCAGAAATTAAACTCGGGGCTTTCACAACTTGCGCAAGTTCCGCTATTAAATTTCCCTCTGAATCCTTTAATCTAAATCGCAATCTATATTCAGGAAACCTCTTGACTTTAAACGTGAACATTCTTTGATACCAGTTGGATTGTTTGGTCTCTTTGAAAGTAGAGGCTAAAACTTCCATCGTCCAGCTGTTACCAAAAAGGAGATTCTTGCTCTTATCAAACACTTCGGCTTCCAGTTCAGCATAGCTTTTGTAGGAATCACCCTCCCTATAAAATATCAGATTCTGCCTATTAAAACTAACAAAGGTTACAAACTGTATTGAATCTCCATTATCCTCAGGTAAAAGATAAACCAGTACCTCGCTTTTTTTTGAAGTGTAAAGGCTTAGAAGAATCGCTAAAAGGAGGTTCATTTCTTTTCCAGTTTTTTTCGTATTTCTTTAAGTTTCTTTTGCCACTCATTTTCCTCTTTTATAGTACCTACATGCTCACAAGTCGTGCTGTTGAGATTAACTCCACATACGGGACAAAGTCCCTTGCAGTCCTCTCTACATAAGGGTTTCATAGGTACAGAAAGGATAATGCTATCCCTTACCAAGGGGGTTGTATCCACTTCCTGGGTAGGTGCGAATATCGAATAAATGTCTTCTTCACTCAGGTACTTTTCAGGTTCCAATTCCTCCTGCCCTGGTTTCACATAGTACTCATCCACCGTATTAAAAGATTGCTCAAACTCCTCAAGACACCTTGAACAGGTCAAAACAAGACTAAACTTAGAATCAATTCTGATCTTGACTTTGCTTCCCCTCTTTTCAACAGTGGTGTGGACAAAAGCTTTATCCTTTAACCGAAAGTCCAGGCCTGTCAGATCGAGCTCTGATGGGCCTAAGGATTCAAAATACTCTGTGATTCCATCCCTTAAATTAAGAATATCAATTTTCACTCTTAATTCCCCTCACCACTTCAAGGCATTTAGGACACAACCCCGGATGCTCAGAATCTTCCCCTACTTTCTCATGCCAAATCCAACACCTTTCGCATTTTTTCCCCGATGCATGCTCAACATAGATTTTAATTCCATCAAAATCCTGAAAAACAAAATCACCTGATGTTTCTCCGTCCAATGAGACCTGTGAAACAATGAAAAGTTCACCAAGATACGATTCATACTTTTTGAGGACATCAAACACCTCGCGGTTACCCGCGTCAATCAACACTTTAGCCTCCAAACGGTCACTCAATATCTTTTCATCCTTTCTTGCTCTCTCTATGAGAAGCAAAACCTTGTCCCTGACATCGAGGAGTAACTGGAAATCCCTAAGTATTTCCTCATTGTCGTACAGTGGGTTAATAACGGGCCAATCCGCTAAGAAAACGCTTTCTTCCTTTTCTCCCGGAAGGTATTCCCATGCCTCTTCCGCCGTGAAGGACAGTATCGGTGAGATAACAATAAGAAGCTCTTTTAGGATTTCATAAATAACTGTCTGGGCGGAACGCCTTCCCATGGAATCAGCACCCCATGTATAGAGCCTATCCTTAAGAACATCAAGGTAAAAGGCCGATAGATCTACAACTATGAAGTTATAAAGGGTATGATAAACCTTGTAGAAGTAAAAATTCTCATAAGCCTCCTCTATACTCTTTTTGATTTGATTCCACCTGGCAAGCATAAATTTCTCGATGGGCATCAGATCCTCATATTTTACTCTTTTGCTTTCATCCCAATCGTAAAGGTTTCCAAGCATAAAGCGGAAGGTGTTCCGTATCTTTCTATAAGAATCCACAAGTCGTGTCAAGATTTCCTCTCCAAGTCTCACATCTTCAGTATAATCACTGGAAGCCACCCATAGTCTCAGAATGTCCGCTCCGTATTTACTTATAACCTCTTCAGGCAGAATCACATTACCAAGGCTCTTATGCATCGCTTTACCTTCTTCATCAACTACCCACCCGTGGGTTATCACATTTTTATATGGAGCAGTTCCACTATAGGCGGTACCAAGCATAAGGGACGCGTTAAACCAACCACGGTGTTGATCAGAACCTTCAAGGTAAACATCCGATGGCCATGGTAAACCGTACTTTTCCGAAACCACAATATATGAGATTCCAGAATCAAACCAGACATCTAAAATATCCTGCTCTTTGTCAAACTGATTTCCGCCACATCTTGGACAGTGTACCTCACCCTCCGTAAAGACGCTTACGTCCCTGACAAGCCAAGCATCAACCTCACCCTTTTCAACGTACTTCTCCAGATTATTAACAACTGTTCGATTCAGGAAAGTTTCGCCACAATTTTTACATTTTAAAGCGGGAATAAATACACCCCAGCTTCTCTGCCTCGAAATAACCCAGTCAGGCCTTTCCTTTACCGATGTATGTATTCTTACCTGTCCCTCCTCTGGATGCCATTTTACTTTCAAAATCTCACTCAGTGCCTTATCCCTTAGTCCAGCATGATCTACACTCAAAAACCACTGGTGAGTCGCCCTAAAAATCAAAGGTCCTTTACAACGCCAGCAATGGGGATAACTGTGAGTTATTTTGGAAAGCTTTACAAATTTCCCCTTCTCCTTCAAAACTTCTACGACCTTCTTAGACGCTTCATCAGTGTCAAGCCCTTCAAAGTCTGGTGCTTCCGATGTAAATTTCCCGCTTTCATCCAAAGGTGAGATTATTGGAAGTTTGTATTCTCTTCCCACTTCAAAGTCTTCCTTACCATGACCTGGAGCAATGTGGACAATACCTGTTCCATCCTCAGTTGTGACAAAAGTACCAAGAATCACAGGTGAAATTCTATCGATGAAGGGATGCTTGAACTTAAGGCCTTCAAGTTCTTTCCCTCTAAACTTCTTCACGATCTCAAAATTTTCACCAAGGATGTCCCTATTGGTTTCAATTAGCTCCTCCGCCAGCAGGTATGTTCTCTCCTTGGTTTTAACAACCACATAAATAAGATCCGGATGGACGGCCAGAGCAGTGTTGGAAATAATGGTCCAAGGTGTGGTTGTCCACACCAAGGGATAGAAATCCGTTTCTAAGGGTTCAAAGGTAAACCAGAGAGAAGGTGATTCTTTATCTTTATATTCAATTTCTGCCATTGCAAGAGTTGTTTTACACCGTGGACACCAGTGAACAGGCAGATAACTCCTGTAGATATATCCTTTCTCCACAAGTTCAGAGAGTATTTTAAGCTCCTTTGCCTCATAGTAGGGATCCATCGTTAGGTAAGGATTTTCCCAGTCTCCAAAAACCCCCAGCCTTTTGAACTCTTCTCGCTGAATCTCAACCCACTTCTTGGCGAAATTCCTGCAATCTCTCCTCAAATTTTGTTTTAAGAGGGGTTCTCTCATTTCAGAGGCGTCGGACAATAGCCTTTTGTACTCAGGGTGTGTCTTTATAACCTCCAGTTCAATGGGCATACCATGATTATCCCAACCCGGAATATACGGGGCATAAAAACCTTTTAAGGACTTATACTTAACGAGGAAATCCTTTAGAATTTTATTCAATGCGGTACCGAGATGGATGTGACCGTTAGAATAGGGAGGGCCATCGTGCAGGATAAAAACCTTGCCCGAATTTTTTCTTTTTTCTATATTCTTCTTGTAAATTTTCCTCTCCTCCCACCAATTCAACCGGAGTGGTTCTTTCTTAGTCAGCTCTGCCTTCATCGAAAAGTCGGTTTTAGGCAAGTTAACAGTATCTCTATAATCCCGCATATAATCCTCCATTTCAACAAGTACTTAAATATAATTCAGAATTTGAGCAGATTCAAAAAGCTTGGGCCTTTACTTTATTAAAACCCCCTTGTAAGTCCCGACAAATTTACCGTTTACGTCCACTTTAGCAAAGTAGACACCCTTAGACAGACTCCTCAAATCTATCCTTTCAGTTCCAGAATTTGAAACTTTAATTGTTTTTTGAAGAACTTCCCTTCCCGCAGCATCGTAGAGGGAAATTTTCAGGTTTGAATTAGAGAAACCAGATGCTCTCAAAACAAGATACGGGCCTTTCCAATCCAGTTTCAACTTGTAACTAACAGGTTTCTCACCTACACTAACGGGGGTCGAAGAGAGAGTTGCAAAATAGCCAATCTCCCTTACTGTTGAAGCATAAAGCGTGTTTTGTGGCCACCACCCGACAATCTTAGAACCATCGGTAACTTTCACAAAAATCTTAGGTGCAAAGGTGGTGTAATCGCCTGACAAATTCAAGTAATAAGCAGGGTCGCTACTTGAGAAACCTATAGGTATTGCAACTTCAGAATACTTTACATTGTCAATTACAGTGTAAGCGTGTGGAAGATTTAAAGTTTGCATTGAGCCCGTTCCAGAAGCAGTGTAGGGTCTAAAATAAGAAAGCCTTGTTGAACCGTCTCTGAAGGTTATTTCGCCTTCATTACTGTTACTCGCAGGAAAAGAACCATCACCATTATCATCGATTACAAAGGTTATAAAGTCGTTATTGCCCAAAGTAGAATCACCAATGACCTTAAAGGCGAAAAAGATGGTGTCACGGAATATATGGGACTTCATATATGCTTTTCTTATGGTTCTGTAAAATTCACTACCAGCTGCAAGAAAATTACTTATGTCAAGCCAATCTGACCCATAGTACTCGAGGTCATCAACTACTCCATCAACTACATGGGGATTCCAGTAGTTGTCACCTTCAGAGCGGGCAACCTCGTATTCCCTAACAACACTCTTTGAGTAATAAAAGCCGCTTAAAGAATCGTCTCTTGGAACGTCATCGACAACGCTAAGTACCAGATAGTAGGTATACTCACAATCATCAAAGGTGGGAGTAAAGTAAACACTTATGGTTTCTGCCAGTCCAGTATCAACGGCAATACCGGTGAATGTGGTATCGTAAACAAGACCGCCTGATTCGTCGTATACCTTGAAGTTCAAATCTCTGTTTGCAAGCACAAAGCCGTTATTAAAAAGCCCAATCTTAAATTCAGAAGAAGCGTTTACCGTGTCCGCCCTCGGTGTTGAAATGGGAACAACTTTTACATTGTCATAAGACGAAACCATTAGATCTGCGAACATAATATCGCCGGGGTTAGAAATGTTCATAACGCCAACATATGTAGTAACCATCGGATTTCCATAATCCTTGGAATCAGGAGTCGAATAGTTATGGAAATCTCTGTTGTTGGTTGTACCCGGCCATGGATCGCCAGCATCACCTCTGTTGGTGCCATGTTCTAAATCCCACCTCCCATCCGCTTGCTCAAGGGCAACCTTGTAGTGGTAAAGATAATTCTGGCCGGGATACCATTCATTATTGTTATTGGGCCGAGCATCATCAACATGGTAAATTAGTAGCCCTTCACCTGGTAAAGCCCTATCAAATTTTTTCAATCTACGATTTTCGACGAGAAAATACCTGTTGCCTGTATTACCATTAGTCCAGAGCCTAAAGACGACCCCGGAATCCTCCGCAGCGGGTATTGGTTGATAGAGCCTATTACTTCTAACGGTATCCACCCTAACAAACCCAAGCCTTATTTTACTCCATGCATCCAAATGAGCAGGAATTGCACCTCCTCCATTCCACGAACCACCTGCCATAAGAGACCAGTTACCGAGCCCTTCTGAGCTATAGTCAGTATCATAAAGGTCTGGAAGGCCAAGAGGTCTGTGCCCGAGCTCATGCGCAATTACTCCACAACCTGCATTTTCGGGTACTGTGGTATACCAGTAGGCCTGCTTTCCATCCACTATAAGAGTGACTGGGATTACCCAGGCATGAGACCAAATATCGTTTGGATTGTTAGTAGATTCTGCTCCAGGTCCAGCATGAACAATAACAAGGGCATCAACATACCCATCATTATCCATATCACACTGCGAGAAATCTATGTAGGGATCTGCGGCTACAACGGCATCGTAGGCCATTTTTTGTGCATTCTGTGGCCAAGAACCCGTCCCGTAATCGTTATTGGTGTAATATGTATAAGGATTGGGCAGCCTTACCCAAATCGGCGTTACCAAGAATTGAAATTCCAAATTGCCATAGGAGTTTTCTAAATAAAAATCTTTAACACTACCTGTTGCAAAAGGCCCATTTGTCAGAGAATCATAATGTCCAGCCGGTGTGGTGCCTATGTTATCAGAAAAATCGCACATTATAACTAC
>Ga0071330_1058022_pt1 | contig 36287 bp, 34 predicted proteins | sample GBScel77sediment_FD_63802 | JGI IMG/M metagenome (GOLD analysis project Ga0071330, IMG submission 63802) | Hot spring sediment microbial communities from Great Boiling Spring, Nevada - Cellulolytic enrichment Sediment 77C v2 (version 2) | ecosystem: Environmental > Aquatic > Thermal springs >...
CCGAGAGCGCCCGAAATGCTTTGTTGCTGTGTCTAAAGGAAGCGGAGTCGCTGGCGAAAGGGAAGCCAGTTAAAGTCACCGCTTGATTGAGATGAGAGGTGAAACACGCCAATGCAAAAGAAGCCGCCTACCCGATTGCAACTTTTTAGGCGCTATTTCCTGACAGGGGTGGCTTTCATTGCGCCTTTGGCTTTGACCATCTTCATCTTCGCTTACTTGTTTCAACTGCTGCACAACTGGATTGGTCGTCCCGTCTCAAAGTTGTTGCCTGAAAACCTCGTAGCACCTGACGGTTCAGCGTGGATAGCGTCGCTTGTTGGTCTGCTTTTGCTTTTGGGCTGCATCTTGGTTGTAGGTGCAATCGTGTCAACTGTTTTGGGTAGGCGGCTCGCTGCCTTCAGTGAGCGCCTCCTGCTTCAACTCCCACTTATCCGAACCGTTTATGCGCCAGCAAAGCAAATCGTTGAATTCTTTGTCAATCCAACAGCAGTTCAATTTGGCGCCGTCGTGCTGGTTCGCTACCCGCATCCCAACAGTTACGCCATCGGCTTTATCACCGGCAAGGATGTTGAGCAGTTGAACAGTGCCACTGGCAGGAAAATGGTCAATGTCTTCGTTCCTTTCACCCCGACGCCCGTCACTGGCATCATGTTGGTTCTCCCTGAAGATGAGGTCATCCCCGTTGACTTGACAGTTGAAGAGGCGCTGAAGATGGTCGTCTCGGGCGGCGTTGCCACACCGACGCGGGTTTTGACGGAGACCGAACCCCCAAAGTAGCAAACACGAGACACTTACCTCACGCTAAAATAGCGACGGAAGTTTCTCGGAAGAAAATCTGAGAAAGGAGGCGGTTTGAGTGGCGACGATTTACTACGATGCGGATGTGAGTTTGGAGCCGTTGCAAGGGAAAGTGGTAGCCGTGCTGGGTTATGGCAGTCAAGGGCATGCCCATGCCCAGAACTTGCGCGACAGCGGCATCAAGGTCGTGGTGGGATTAAGGGCTGGTAGCAAAAGTTGGGAAAGGGTCAAATCCGATGGACTCGAACCTGCAACCATTGAAGATGCTGTCAAGGGAGCCGATTTGATCGCTTTCATGACGCCCGACACCGAAATGCCAGCGATGTATCGCCAAAGCGTTGAACCTCACCTGCGTGAGGGGCAAGCCCTTTTGTTCGCTCACGGCTTCAACATTCATTATCGCCAAATTGTCCCGCCACCGACCGTTGATGTCATCATGGTCGCACCTAAGGGTCCAGGCAACTTGGTGAGGCAGATGTATCTTGAGGGTAAAGGCGTGCCTTCCCTTGTCGCTGTCCATCAAGACTACACGGGCAATGCGAAGCAGTTAGCCCTCGCTTACGCGAAAGCGTTGGGGGCAACTCGCGCGGGCGTGATTGAAACGACATTCGCTGAGGAGACAGAAACCGATTTGTTCGGCGAGCAGTGCGTTCTCTGCGGCGGCGTCACGGAACTCATTCGGGCAGGTTTTGAGACCCTCGTTGAGGCAGGTTATCAACCTGAAGTCGCTTACTTTGAGTGTCTTCACGAACTCAAACTCATCGTTGACCTGATTTACTCACAAGGCATCAGCGGAATGAGACGATGGGTTAGCGACACAGCAAAATACGGCGATGTGACGAGGGGTCGCCGCGTCATAAACGAGTCCGTCAGAAAAGCGATGAAGGAAATCCTTGAGGAAATCCAGAGCGGTCAGTTCGCCCGCGAGTGGATTTTGGAAAACCAAGCGGGACGCCCTGTCTTCCATGCCGAACTTGAAAGACAGAGCAAGCACCTGATTGAGCAGGTCGGTCAAAAGTTGCGAGCAATGATGCCTTGGCTGAAGCAATCGCAGTAGCATATCTTTGCCAGCCAAGTTTCGGTAGGCGGTCACTTTCGTCAAAAATCAGATGTATAGGGCGGTGACCTTTATGGCGCAAGTTTTTCGGTTGCCCGTTATCATTGAGCAGGATGAAGATGGCGTGTTTATCGTAGAATGTCCAGTCATCCAAGGCTGCCACAGTTACGGATACACATTGGAGGAGGCGTTGGAGAACATTAAGGAAGCAATTCAGTTGTGCATTGAGGAAAGGGTAGCGCACAACGAACCGCCACTTTCGGCGGAATGGTGCGAGGTGGAAGTCGTTGTCCAAGTTGAGACCCATCCGACCCGAAGAATTAGTGCGCATCCTTGAAAGATTGGGTTTTACGAAAACGCGTCAAAAGGAAGCCACGCCACTTACCGACACACAGATGGTCGCCGCACTATTGTGCCCATCCACCCTGGCAGGGATTTACCTTTGGGAACGCTGCGAAAAATCTTGCGCGATATCGGTTTGACGCCTGATGAATTTGAAATGCTGAGAAGGGACTAAGCGATGGGAAACTCGGAGGTGATAGGCTTGCCGAAAGTTTTAGAGGGGCAACTGACGGCTCAAGGTTTGAACTTTGCTATCGTTGTCAGCAGGTTCAACAGTTTGGTCACGCAACGGCTTTTAGACGGCGCTCTGGACGCCTTAAGGAGACACGGTGCTGACGAAAACGCCATCACCATTGCTTGGACGCCGGGCTCTTTTGAACTTCCACTTGTCGCCAAAAAATTTGCCCAGACAGGCAAATATCACGCCGTGATTTGTTTGGGCTGCATCATCCGCGGTGACACGCCCCACTTTGAATATGTCGCCAGTGAAACGGCAAAAGGAATTGCACAAGTCATGTTGGAAACGGGTGTTCCCGTCGTCTTCGGTGTCGTCACAGCCGACAACCTTGAACAAGCCCTTGAAAGGGCGGGTGCGAAAGCGGGCAACCGAGGCTTTGACGCTGCCATGACGGCGATGGAGATGGCAAATTTGCTGCAAAAGATTGAGACCGAAAGGTGACCGCTCAAGAGCCGTGAAGCATTCGCTTCTGATAACGAGGCGATAAAGCGGCTTTAGTTGTCGTCTTGGTGTGCGATGATAGTTTCTCAAGGAGAGCCCTTGGGATGCGGTCAATGTATTTGAGGGCGTCGTAAAAGTCCAAGACTTCGTCAACGGAGATAGGAGGCAATTGAGCGAACCGTTCTGCTTCTTCTGGCGAAAGTTCGCTCAAAGGCGTATCCCAAGTTAATTTTGAGCCAGCCCAAATTTCCGGTGGCAAAGTAGCATAGCCTTCATATTGGCAACGCGGGCATTGGTAACGCACTTGCAACTTCACCACGCCGTTGCCTAAAATCCAAACCCCCATGACCTGCCCCTGCCTTATCAATTTTCCGCACCGGCGACAAGTCACAGGGCGTTTCATTCTCACAGTCACCTCGCTGCCAGGGTATTTTCTCAGCCAAACATAAAGTTTGTCACCGCCAGAACCGAGTTTCGCACCCTCAAGGCATTCCGAACCGAACTTGCAAGATGCCGTTTTCAAGTTTCGCACCCTTTGGCTCCTGTTTGGCTAAAATGTGAGGGAGCACCAAATGCCGCTTGATTGTCCCGACCCTGATGATCAGTTCATCACCTTTGCGCATAAGTTGAATTTCGCCCTTCTCGGTAAATGGCAAGTGCAATTCAAGCCAGTAGTCCTTGCCTCGCTTGACTATTCTCATCGGCTTGCTGTCAGCGAACCGTTCCGTTGGGTCTCTGTCGCCGTAGATGTCGTTAGCCATCTGCCTAAGGGCATCAATCCCTACCACCTCGCGCTCATACAGCCGGACTTTGAAGATGGGAAGTGACCCGAAAGATGCCTCGACCTCTTCCAAATAGCGCTGCTGAGAAGCCTTCCACTCGGCAAAGTATTCGTCCGTCACCTCTTCCGGCAGCACCTTGTTCGCTATAACAGCATCGCAAACGAAACCGAAAAGGTTGAGGTAAGTGTAGGCACGCCTCGTCTCCTCAATCACCATCTTTTCGGGGTTGAGCACCAACCTGATGGAAGTGATTTTCGGGTCAGCAAGCACAGCCTTCATGTCGCTCACTCGTTTGTAAAGCCGCTCCACAGTGTCGTAAACTTCATCGCCTGGCAACGGGACGGAAAAAATCTCGTCGGTGAACCGACGGATGGTCCCGACAACTTTGCGCTCAACATGGAACAGCCTTCGCATATACCAGCCAATCATGTCTGGGAAATGCAAAAGCCTTAAAGTCGCTCCCGTTGGCGCACAATCAACGACGATGACATCGTAGGCTTCCTTTTCGTAAAACTGGCGAATTTTCAGCAGACTGAAAAGTTCGTCCATGCCGGGGAGAATGGAAAGTTCCTCGGCAACAATGTCATCAACGCCTTGAGATGCGAACAGGGTTGAAAGGTAATCCTTGACGGTCGCCCAGTTCTCTTCAATTTCGCGAAAGGGGTCAATTTCAAGCCCCCAAAGGTTTTCCGTCAAAGGCGTGGGCTCACTTTTTATGGGCAAGGCGAAAGAATCAGCAAGGGAATGGGCTGGGTCGGTGCTCATCACCAAAGTCCGATAACCCAACTCCGCGCACTTAAGAGCAGTGGCTGCTGAAACGCTTGTCTTACCAACTCCGCCTTTTCCGGTGTAAAGCAACACCCTCATCTCCGTTCACCTCTGCTTAAAGTCTGACATCTTGGGCGGGAAATGAGGTAGCGGTCAAGAAAGGGGAAATCCTTTGTAGCGCCGTCCATTACGGGCGACGGCTGTTTAACTGCCATTGGAAGCAAGCCCTGACGCTACCTCTACCGCCCTTTTTGTCCGCTATGGAAAAATGAAATGAGGCGCCAGGAAACACAAGCATCGTCACAAAAATTTAACTGTGGTTTGGTGCGGGGATCAGTTTCGGGTAATGTAGCGGCGAAGTTCAACCCGGCAAACGGGGCAGTAGATCCGCGGTCCCCGGTAAAGGGCTTTGCATCGGGGGCATTCTTTGAAGCCATGCCGCCTCTTCCACAGATTGAGTTTCAAGAACTGCTCAAAGACACGGGCAACTTTTTCCTTCAACTGCGGGTCTTGGATTGGGGCTACAGTCTGCTCAATCAACGCCTTCTCGCGAGGTGAAAGAACCAAGCGGGACAGTTCCTGCTCTATCCGTTGAGCCCTAACAGTCTCCTCGGGTTGGACAACCCCGATGCGAATTCTAATGTCAAGGGGCTCAAACTGTGCGGCTTCTCTAATCCTCCGCTTCAATTCGTCCTTCCGGAATTGAAGTTCGTTGGCTACGGTGGGGCTGTTGGCGACTACAGTGACCACACCGTCTTTTACCTGCCGAACTTGAGTTCGCTTCGCAAAATAGTCGCCAACGATTTGCCGCCACTTCACTTTCAGCACATTTTTGAGCCACTCAGGCGAAGCGAGTTGACCGATGATTTGCTCCAAAACATTACGCACTGGTTCCACAGTGCGACCCTCCAGAAAGGCGGCGTGGCTCACCCCCTTTCGCCCCTGAGCGACTTCCTTTCTCTCTTGCTGCCGCGCAGTTGACAGTTTAGCACTGCCTGACGCAATAGGCAATAACTTTTTGCAACCTTCTGTTCGGAGTGACATATTTTGAGTGCGAGGTGGTCTGACGATGAAGCGACGCGAACTCTTGAAGTTAGGTTTGGCAGCAATGGCAATGAAAGGAGTGGGTGAGTTGAGCGCGGAAAAAGTTGAAGGGCGAAAGTGGGTTCTTTGGTATCGGCAGCCTGCCCGTAACTGGAACGAAGCACTACCCTTGGGTAACGGTCGACTGGGGGCAATGGTTTTCGGCGGCGTTGCAAAAGAAAGGCTGCAACTAAATGAGGACACGATGTGGTCTGGCTACCCCTATGACCCAACAAACCCGGACGCTTTCAAGCACCTCAATGAAGTCCGTAGGCTCGTCTTTGAGGGCAAGTATAACGAAGCCGAGCGAATCGCCGACCAGTTCATGATGGGTGTGCTCAAAGTGAGTGACAGGACTTATGCGCCATTTAGGCGCTTGATGGCGTATCAACCCCTTTGCGATTTGTGGTTGGAGTTTCCTCACGGGGATGAGCCTCAAGGTTACCGCCGCGAGTTGGTTTTGGACGAGGCGATTGCCCGCGTCCGTTACCGAATCGGCGATGTGACTTTTGAGCGTGAGATGTTCGTCTCCGCTGTTGACCAAGCCCTCGTCATCCGCATCACTTCCGATAAACCCAAGCGCATCAGTTTCACCGCACGCTTAACAACGCCCCACAAAAAGCATGAAACGAGAAAGGGAGACCGCAACCTGCTCATCTTGCAAGGGCAATGGGTTGGCGATGGTGAGGTCCGAGGTAGTCAAACCGATTTGCCTGGTTCGGGCATCAAATTTGAAGTTTGGTTGGCAGCGAGGACAGACGGTGGAAAAGTGACAGTGAGCGATGAAGCGTTGACAGTTCAAGATGCAGATGCCGCCACGCTGATTTTGGTGGCAGCAACCAGTTACCGAAACCCAAAAGACATTTCAGCCGACCCGCACAAACGATGTTCCGAACACTTTGCTCGGTTGCAACGACGGAGTTACAGACAGATGAAAAGCGCTCATGTCGCTGACCATCAAAAACTCTTCCGAAGGGTTGACATTGACTTGGGACACAATCCCGAACTTGAACGGCTTCCGACGGACGAACGCTTAAAGTTGGTGCAACAAGGTGCGGAAGACCCAAGTTTGATCGCCCTCTACTTCCAGTTCGGTCGTTATCTCCTCATTTGCAGCAGTCGTCCGGGGACACAACCTGCTAACCTACAAGGCATTTGGAACGACCAAATCAACCCACCTTGGGGCAGCAAGTGGACGACCAATATCAACGCTGAGATGAACTATTGGGCTGCAGAGACAACCAATTTAAGCGAGTGTCACGAACCGCTCTTCAGAATGATTGCCGAGGTGACGGAACAAGGTAGTAAAGTGGCGAAAGCCCATTATGGCTGTCGCGGTTGGGTTTTGCACCACAACACCGACATCTTCCGAGTTGCCGTTCCCGTTGACGCAGCACCGCGTTGGGGTTTTTGGGTGATGGGTGGTGCTTGGTTGTGCCAGCACTTGTGGGAGCACTTCTTGTTCACAGGTGACAGAAAGTTCCTCAAGTGGGCTTATCCGATTATGAAGGATGCCGCCCTCTTCCTACTGGACTGGATGGTCCGTGACCCCAAATCGGGACGCTGGACAACTTGTCCATCTCTATCGCCCGAGAACGCTTTCCGAACAAAAGACGGGCAAGTGGCAAGTTTTTGCATCGGTAGTGCTATGGACTTGCAAATCATCCACGACCTGTTTTGCAACTGCATTGAAGCGGCAAGGCTTCTGGGAGTTGACGATGACTTGTGCAAAGAATTGGAGCAGCGATTAGAGGAACTTGAGCCTTTGAAAATCGGTAGCGATGGTAGACTGTTGGAGTGGCATGAAGAGTTCGACGAACCTGAACCTGGACACAGGCATGTTTCCCACTTGTTCGGGCTTCATCCCGGTCGGCAAATTTCACCTTTGCGGACGCCAGAGTTAGCCGCAGCGGTTCGCAAGTCGTTGGAGCATCGGCTTGCTCATGGCGGTGGCGCAACAGGATGGAGCCGTGCGTGGACCGTCAATTTGTTCGCACGGCTTCTGGACGGGGAAAAATCCTACGAACACTTACTGCTGCTTTTGCGGCGCTCCACTTTGCCAAACCTTTTTGACAACCATCCGCCGTTCCAGATTGATGGCAACTTCGGTGGGTGTGCAGCAATTGCCGAAATGTTACTGCAAAGCCATGACGGTGAACTCTACTTGTTGCCAGCACTCCCGAAGGCTTGGCGCAACGGTTATGTCAAGGGCTTGAAGGCTCGCGGTGGCTTTGAGGTTGACATTTACTGGCGAGACGGGAAACTGGAGCGTGCAGTGATTCGTTCGTTATTAGGCGGGATCTGTCGCGTCAGGACGCATGTTCCGGTCAAAGTTGAAGGGGCGAAAGCACGCGAACCGAAGGGTGAAGTCAAAAACCCGCTGCTCAAACCTCAGCGTCCAGCCAAGTTTGTCGCTCTTGCCACCAACGCTTTGGAAAAACCCTCGTTGCCCTCAACCTTCGTAACGGAATTTGACACGAAGAAGGGCAGGGTTTATGTCTTGAAGCCTTAGTGAAAGTTCACGGCCACGGGAAGAACGGGGCTGGTTTGCGAGTGATTAGCGAATGGGTCGCCCAAACGACCGCCATGAAAAACTCACCGTAAATTAAGCCGACAAAGAAAGGTGCATATCGGTGAAAGGCACGGATCCCTGCGTAGCGCAAAATCAGCGTTTTGACGAGCCAAGCGACGAAAATGGGAAACCAAAACACAATCATTGTCCACGAGGCGCTCAAGGCGTAAGCCAAAGGGTGAAGCGGGAACCACCAAAAATGGGAGCGAGCAACGACCATCCCATATGTCAGCACAACGCTGGCGATGAAAAAGCCGCGAATGTAGCCGGGAGGGTTGTCTTGCCCCAAGATTGAACCGATGTGGTCCTCAAAAGCCCAACGGGGGTTGCCCTGATAGGCATACCAATACATCGTCAAAGCGCCGTAAGTGTAGGGGAGTTTGAGTTGATAAATCGCCGCAGTCACGAACCCGACAACCATTGCCAGCACTGCTGGCAAAAGCAGCGAGCGTCTCCTCAGATGAACGCTCTCGCTCATTTTCAAACTGTCAAGGAGAGGCGTGACAAGCAACCCGCGCAAGTCCCTCGTGAACACGGCGTCGATGAAGCCCAAAATCGTCAAGTTGCGGGCGCCGAGTTGGTGTTTGGGCACGAAAAGCCGCATCAAGTCAATGGGGCGGAAAGATGTTTCAGTCATCATCAACCCACCTTCAGCGACGCTGCGAGCCATCACCATAACGACGACTCCGAGATAGACCGAAAACTCAACGATTGCAATCGTCGGTGAGAGCCCTGCAGCGATGCCCCAAACTATCGCAACGATGAGCCCAAACACACCCAAAATGACAGCAATCCTGTAAGGCATCAACTCGTTGGTGTCGTCAATTTCGCTTCGTCCAAGAGTTTTGCCGAGGACTTGACTGAGGTAAGGCAACGCAGCACGCCAGAAAAACCAAACGAGCACAAGATACGCGCCCAAAACTTGATAGCCGATGTAAAGTCTGGTCGGGTAAAGGGGCATGTTGATGAGCATGTGTTCGTAGCCGAGCCATGAGAGGGCAATGTCCTGCAAACGGGTGAGCCAGAAGAAGAACCAAAGGCTGAAAAGGAGTTGTGTCGGCAGAAAGTAAGCGAAACCGATGGCAGCGTAGGAAGTGTAAACGGGCGTGAAAAAGATGGCGTTGAAGGGGCGGTCGGTGAGGTAATCGTTAAGCGTCCAATCAACACGGATTCGCGGAATGGTAGGATAGAGGCGGTTGAGCCCGTTGACGAAAAACACGAAAGATGAAATGGCAAATCCCATCCAAGCCAACCTGCTGCGCAAAAGGTTTGAGCGGTTTGACGGCTCAATCAACTGCAACGGTGGCTGAGTAAGTGGAAAGTTGAGTTTTTCGTGGTCAGCCCACTGGCGGCGCCAAATCGCCGCAATGGCGAGAAAACACATCCAAACTCCCGCAACCACTACCGACCAAGCCAACAATGGAGTCAGCCATTCGCTCCAAACCACCACGCCTTTGCTGCCCTCGTAAAAATACTTTGCTGGCGGCTGTGCTTCCATGCCTTTGGGGTCAAAAGGGACGAGCCATTGGGGAATATGAGGGAAGAAAGCTTCCGCCCAGCGATTTTGTGGGTTGGCAAAGTAATTGATAGCCACCAACGCTGGCAACAACTTTTCCATCAAACCCCGCGACGCAATCATCGCTGCCAGAACGGTCATTGTGTAGACGATGAGGATCTCGTGAGGTCGCAAAAGGGGACGGCGCAAGACCCAGGAGACCAATCCGTTCAACGCCACTAAAACTGCCAACAAACCTAAAGCCAGAGGATTGAACTGGCAGATGGCAATTTGGATTTCCTTGACAACCAACTCGGCGTAGGAGACAATCAAGACCGCACAAACGCAGAACACTAAACCGATCAAAACTGCCCGTAAGGATAGCCCCAGCAGTTGCTTCCCTTCCACCTTTACATCCAGCCGTTGCATGCCTGTCCCTTCTCCCCTTGGGTCGGCTTAAGGTTAACCTTCATGAGGCGCTGAAAACCAGACTTGTGTGCCGCAGACAAAAATTTTGCGGCAGGGGAGTCCCCCCTGCCGCACTTTCAGGATGAATCACTTCACTGCCGACGCTTCAAACTTCTCCACCCCGTTGCGGAGCAGGAATTCTGCGCCGATGATAGTAGGCGAGCCGGTTAATGGCTTGAAGGTAAGCCTTCGTCGCCGCTTCAATCGTGTCAGGCGAAATCCCGTGCCCGATGAAGATATTGCCTTGCTCGTCCTCAACCCTCACGACAACATCAGCAACTGCATCGGTGCCCGGACCAACGGAACGAACTTGAAAGTCAACCAACCGATGGGGCTCTTCAACCAACTTGGCGATTGTTCGGTAGACAGCGTCTATTGGACCAACTCCCGTCTCCGAAGCGAGCAGTTCATTCCCGTCCTTTCGTATCCGAACAGTTGCTGTCGGCACAGTCCCTTTGCCCGAAACGACATGCATGTAGTCCAAGTGATAGACAACTTCATCGGCAGGAACGGCGTGGACAGTATCAGCGACCAGGGACTCAAGGTCGGCGTCAGTTATGTATTTCTTGCGGTCAGCAAGTTCCTTGAAGCGCTTGAAGACTTCGTTCAGTTGCTCCTTAGTCAACTGGTAACCCAATTCCTTCAGTTTCGCTTCCAAGGCGTGACGACCACTGTGTTTGCCCAAGACTATCCCACTACCGGGCAAACCGACCACTTTGGGGTCAATAATCTCGTAAGTCAGCGGGTTGCTGAGAACACCGTGTTGGTGGATACCAGACTCGTGTCTGAAAGCGTTGGCTCCGACGATGGCTTTGTTGGGTTGAACTGGCATCCCTGTCAGGTCGCTGACCAACCGGCTCGTTCGGATGATTTGGTCGTGGCGAATGTTGGTGTAGCAATCAAGGACTTGGTGGCGGCAGTAAATTGCCATGACGACCTCTTCAAGGCTCGTGTTTCCTGCCCTCTCACCGATACCGTTGATGGTGCATTCAACTTGATTCGCCCCAGCCATTATACCAGCAAGAGAGTTGGCAACAGCAAGCCCCAAATCGTTGTGGCAGTGAACACTGATGAACTGGACTTTGTGAATGTTCGGGACCCGCTCAACGACTGTCCGAACCAATTGCCCGAATTCGTGGGGCAGCGCGTAACCAACAGTGTCGGGGATGTTGATGGTGGTAGCGCCAGCGTCAATCGCTGCCTCAAAAACTTGGCAGAGAAACTCTGGGTCGCTTCTAGTGGCGTCCTCAGCGCTGAACTCAACATCGTCGGTGTAGTTCCTCGCCCACTTGACAGCATTGATTGCTGCCTCGAGGACTTGTTCGCGGGTCATCTTGAGTTTGTATTGCATGTGGATGTCGCTGGTGGCAATGAAAGTGTGGATGCGCTTTTTCTTCGCGGGCTTGAGGGCTTCTCCCGCCACATCTATGTCTTGTTTGACCGCTCTCGCTAATGCGGCAATTACAGGACCATCGGCGGTCCCAACTTGCTCGGCGATGAGTTTAACTGCTTCTGCTTCACCCGGCGACGCTATTGGGAACCCCGCTTCAATCACATCAACGCCCAACCTTGCAAGTTGCCTTGCTATCTCCAACTTTTCGTGCTGCATCAAACTTACGCCCGGCGATTGTTCGCCATCGCGCAGCGTCGTGTCAAAGATGTAGATGCGTCTCGGCATCGCTATCAACCTCCTTCAGGGAATTTGGCTTGATGTGAGAGCGATTGGACAAAGGGAAAAATTGGGGAAACGATGCAGTCCTTCTCCGGTCGGGCACAGGCTCAGCGCCCGACCGATAGCAATAGGGGTAGAGGTAGGCAGACAAAGAGGTATGGGGCGGCGGTTTCAACCGCCGAGGCAAAGTGACCTAATTGTCGTACTTGACTTTCGCTTCGCCCCATATCTTCTCGCCTGCCTTATTGAAGTCGCCGATTATTATGGCGCAATTCATCCCGTTTGTCCATAGCCATCTATCGGCATAAGGTTGCGTCAAACTTTATAGGGCAGCAAAAGTCGGTAAGTTCGCTGCCCGAAAAATTTTGCGGAGGTGAGAAGCGAATGCGCTGGCTTGCTGTTGGCAGCGTGGCGTTGTTGTTAGCAGCGTGGGGCGCTTGGGCTCAGCAAGAGCAAAAAGACCAGCCCCCAGATACAGGTCTGAAAGTGGGCGATTCTGTGCCCGCCTACAACCCCATCCATGTCGCAGGTCCAGACAAGGGCACCAACACCTGCCCTGTCTGAAAGTACGGGATGACTCCTCAGGTCCAGATTTGGGTGCATCTGGACTCTGAGGAGAACGCCGCCGGTCTGGCGGTGAAGTTGCAGGAACTTATCCGCAGCGTCCGCAAGGAAGGCAAAAAGGCTTATGGGTTTGTGATTTGGACCCAAGGCGAAGCCGTTAAGGACAAACTGGTCAAACTTGCCGAGGACAAAAAGATTGAGGACATCGCCATCTGCTACCTCCCCGACAAGCAACGGGAAGCCTACCTGAAACTTTACAAGGTTGAACTTTCCGACAAACTCCGCAACATCGTCTTCGTTTACCGCGACAAGAAGTTGGCAGCCAAATTCATCAACCTCAACGCTAAAGACTTCGGCAAGGTTGAGCAAGCCTTCAAGGAATTGGTGAAGTAAGCCGAGCAAATTGAGGGCGTGCCCCATCGGGCACGCCCTTCCCGCATCAATGTCCCCGCTAAAAACCCCTGAGCAACCTGTTGTGATTTTCCCTGCAACTTCTCCCAGCGAATTGCAGCAAAATAGTCCCTGCAAGTGTTCCCAACCACATCCCACATCAAGGAGGGTGGAAAGATGGCGACCGTATTGGTTACAGGCTGTGCCGGTTTTATCGGCTCTCACACAACTGAGAGGTTGCTCAGGCGGGGCAACTTTGTCGTTGGTGTTGACAATTTTGACCCCCTTTTTTACGGGCGCGAAATTAAAGAGCGAAACCTCAGGTGGGCGAAAGAGCAGCGGAACTTCGCCTTCTTTGAAGCCGATATTTGCGACCAAGAGGCGATGCAGGAAATTTTTGAACGCTACCGTCCAGAGAAAGTTGTCCACTTGGCAGCGCTCGCGGGGGTTGTGCCTTCACTGGACAGACCCATTGACTACGACCGGGTCAATGTCCTCGGCACGGTCATTTTGCTTGAACTCTCGCGACGATACGGGGTTGAGATGTTTGTTTTCGCTTCCTCTTCGTCGGTTTACGGCGCTGACACGAAAGCGCCGTTCAAAGAAGACGAACCAGCAGTTCGCCCAATTTCGCCTTACGGGGCAACGAAGAGGATGGCAGAGTTGATTGCCTACACCTTCCATCACTTGCACGACATGAACATCACCTGCCTTCGTTTCTTCACCGTTTACGGACCTCGCCAAAGACCCGACCTTGCCATTCACAAATTCGCCCGCTGTATCGTCAAGGGCGAACCTGTCCCCATTTACGGCGATGGGACAAGCCAGCGGGACTACACTTACATTGACGACATCGTTGACGGGATTGAAGCAGCGCTTGACAAACCTATGGGCTACGAAATCATCAACCTCGGCTGCGGCGAACCGGTAGTGCTTCTCAGGATGGTTGAGTTATTGGAGCAGGCTCTCGGCAAAAAAGCAAACTTGCAATTTCTGCCGATGCCGAAAACCGACCCGCCTTTGACCCACGCCGACATAACAAAGGCACAAAAGTTGCTTGGCTATCAACCCAAAGTCCGCATTGACGAAGGCATCCCGATGTTCGTAGAATGGTTTTTGCGGGAACTGAGGGACGGGATGGAAATTTGAGAACGGGCTGAAAAGCCGAGGAGGCGAAAAAGCGGTGCTTTCTGAAGCGCAACTCCTCAAATGGTTGGAAGAATGTGGGGCGCTTTTGACCGGTCACTTCCTGCTCACCAGCGGGCTTCACAGCGACAAGTATGTGGAAAAATTCCGGCTCCTTGAGCGACCTGATTTGGTGACTCAAGTTTGCTCCGAAATTGTCCGCCGATTTTCTGGGGAGAAAGTTGATGTCGTGCTCGGACCCGCAGTCGGTGGCATTGTTCTGGCTTTTGAAACCGCTCGGCAACTCGGCTGCAGATACATGTTCGCTGAAACTGAAAACGGACAAAGGGTGCTGAGGCGCGGTTTCATCCTTCAACCAGGCGAAAGGGTTTTGCTCGTTGAAGATGTCGTGACGACTGGTGGGTCGGTGAGGGCGACTTTGGATTTGGCTTTGGCGAGCGGTGCGGAAGTTGTCGGAGTTGCTATCCTCGTTGACAGGGGTGAAGTGCCACTACAACTTCCCGTCAGGACTGAAGTCCTTTTGCGTTTGCCACTTCAAACCTTCCAGCCGGAAAATTGTCCTTTGTGCCAACAGGGAATCCCGCTTGAGCGGCGTGGCAGCAAAAGGTAGGTGAAATTTCTCGTGCCCCAACTTTTGCTTTTCGGCTATTTCGGGGCAGGCAATTTCGGTGACGAATGGACTCTCGCTTCGTTCCTGAAAAGTTGCCAGCAGTCCGGTTTCAACCGAGACGACTTCGTTGCCGTAAGCAGGGCACCGCAGCGAACCACCAGCGAACATGGCATCCCCGCAATCCCGAGGAACTGGCACGCAATTTTGTCGTCCATGCGAAAATGTCAAGCAGTTGTCGGGTGCGGTGGGTCATTGCTGCAAGATGTCACCAGTTTCCGCTCCCTCATTTTCTACTGCCTGCTGATCTGGTTGGCAAAGAGTATGGGCAAAAGGGTTGCACTTTTGGGGCAAGGGTTGGGACCGCTCAAGCGACCCATCAGCAGAAAACTTGCCAAACACGCTTTGAACGCTTGCGATTTGGTGACCTTTCGTGAACGAGTGTCCTTTGAAGCCGCAAGGAAGTTAGGCGTCCGCAAAGAAATCTGCTCCGTCACAGCCGATTTGACCTTCGTTTGGGACGATTTGCCGAACCGCAAATTGAAGGCAGAGTTAGGCGTAAACCTTCGCCCAGTTAAGGAGCATTGGCGCGTTGACGCTTTTGTGAGGGCAATGGAAAACGCACTCAAGGAAGAGAACCGCATTTTGCTTCTGCCGTTGCAACCCAAATTCGACGAACTTGCACTCAGACCTCTGGCAAAATTCCCGCAGGCTAACTGGTGGCGATACGAAATTTGGCTTGATGGGCTCAAGGGAATTGCCAGTGTCGGCTCACTCATTGCCATGAGGCTTCACGCCCTAATTGCTGCTTGTTTGCTCGGCATCCCCTTTGTCGGTTTGAACTACGACCCGAAAGTCGCCAACATTTTAAGTGGCGTCATTGGTGGGCGAATATTGCCCCTTTCAGCAGGAGAATCCGAATTCGCCGACGCAATCAATCAAACCATCAACGACCGTGCTGCCTGCTCAGACAAGTTGCGAGAGTTCGCGTCAACCCAAAAGGTTGAGGCTCAGCGAAACTTTGAGTTGTTGGCGAACAAGTTGCTTGGCTGAGAGGCTATTCACGCACATTCGGTTTTGCTGGCGGCAAAATTTCGCTGGTCACACAAATTTGTGGCTTCTGCCCTTTGGAGGTGCTTTGAATGCGAGTTCTCATAACGGGTGGCGCAGGCTTTTTCGGGCTTCATATGGCTCGCAGGTTGCTGGCGGACGGGCACCAAGTCGTTCTGCTGGACATCGCCGATTTTGACCCTGCCGAATATCAGACTTTGGGCGAACCTCTCCCTGAAGGTTGGGAGAGGCGAGTTGAGTTCATTAAAGGCGATGTCCGCAACCCGAAGTCAGTTGACAAAGCCCTTGAGGGTGTTGATGTCGTCATCCACGCCGCTGCTGCACTTCCGCTTTGGCATCCGCGCGACATTATCACGACCAATGTTGACGGGACGAGGGTTGTTTTAGAGCGCTCGCAAAAGCGTGGGATAGAACGAGTGGTCTTCGTCTCGTCAACGGCAGTTTACGGCATCCCTGAAAAGCATCCACTTTACGAGGATGACCCCCTTGACGGCGTTGGTCCCTACGGCAAAAGCAAAATTGCCGCAGAACAAGTTTGCTTGCAATTTCGCAGTCGCAGCATGGTCGTTCCAATCGTTCGCCCTAAAACTTTCATCGGTCCCGGAAGGTTGGGGGTTTTCCAAATCCTTTTTGACTGGGTTGAACGAGGTAAGCCCATCCCTGTCATCGGCAACGGTTTGAACCGATACCAGTTGCTGGATGTTGACGATTTGACGGAAGCCGTCATGAGGTTGCTGACCTTGCCGCCCGAACTTGTCAACGACACATTCAACATCGGTGCTGAACGGTTTGGGACAGTTCGCGAGGATGTCCAAGCCTTGTGCGACCACGCCGGCACTGGCGCTTTTGTCATGCCAACGCCTGCAAATTTCGTGAAGGCGATTTTGAGAGTTCTTGAGGCTTTGAAACTCTCACCGCTTTACAAGTGGGTTTACGGCACCGCCGACAAGGACTCCTTCGTCGCAATTGACCGAGCGAGAGCAAAGTTAGGTTGGCAGCCAAGATACAGCAACGCTGAATCTCTGTGCCGAACATACGATTGGTATCTCGCCCACAAGGAAGAACTTGAAGGTCGCACTGGGGTGACCCATCGCGTCGCATGGAGTCAAGGTGCGCTGAGGATTGTTCGTGACCTTCTCCCTTCGGGTAAAAGAGCAAAGGCGCAAACACCCTTGAGTCCCTAAGGGGAGAACGAAAGCCATGAGAACGATTGGTCTCTTGCTGGCATTTCTCTTGACGATTGTCGCATTTACTGTAAGCAGCGGGCAGGAGAGCGAAAGTGCCCTGCCACCAGAAGAGCCAGCACAAAAAACTGCCGATAAAGAGCAAGTCGGCGACGAGAAAGAGGAAGGGCAGGCTGAAGGTGAATCGCCCTCCGAGGAAACTGCTCCTGCCGAGACGAAAGAAAAGCAGAAACTCACCGAACAAACTCCCCAACAGCCTAACTTGCCACCATCCCCAGCCGAGCAAATCAAAAAGCGAAAGAAGCGACCTTTTGAGTTCAAGATTTCCGCTCACGGCTACGCAAGTTTGCAATATCAAGTGGGCAGCACCGTGCAAGGGACGGAACAAGGGCGCCAAGTCTATCGCTACGAAAACTACGGCTTGTCAAAGGGCTTCAATGCCTACGGCTCGCTTCAAGTTGACTGGCAAATCGGAAATCTTTCTATCAAGGGCGAATGGACACCCGCACGATACTCACCGACGGCTCAAAGGTTCCGCACCGAATACAACGCTGGTAGCACCAAGTTCACCTACGGCAACCTGTTCCTTTCGCTCCAAGGCAACCAGTTCGTCTCCTTCTCCAGATACGCCCAAGGGCTTCAAGTTGAGCACAAGTTCGGCAAATCGGGCGATTTGGTCTTGGTGACTTTTGAGACGCCATCGCAGATTGTCACCGATGTCTTTCAGGGCAACAACTCGCCTGGTCCATATTTTCTGCGACGAAGTCCAATCATTGAAGGCAGCGAGCAAGTCAGGGTTGACGAGAGACCGCTCCGTCGCGGTGTTGACTACACCATTGACTACAACTACGGGCAAATCATGTTCGCCACCCCGATCCCGCCAACTTCAACGATTGCGGTTAGTTACGAAAGCGTTGGCTATGGTGGTGTTGGTCGCTTTATCGGTTTTCGCTCAAACTGGCGCACGGGTGAAAACAGCAGGCTCGGCATAACTTTCCTGACCCAAAATGTCCCATTCACGGTCACTGAGAAGGCTGAAAGGTTTCGTGAGGAATTTTTGGGCACGGGGACGACAGGTCCTTTCCTTTTGCAGGTCAGACCTGTCGCTTTGGGGAGCGAAAAAGTTTTTGTCAACGGCGTCCAACAAACTCGCGATTTGCACTACCAAATCAACTACCAACAAGGCATCGTGACCTTCCTTCAACCTGTCCCTGCCGGTGCAATCGTGGTCGTTGAGTATTTCCGAGTAGCAGCCACAAGGGCAACGGTCGGGACATTGAGGTTGATCGGGCTTGATTGGAATGGGGAAATTGCGAAAGTCGGAAGGCTGAGTTGGCAGTTTGGGATGAGCAGCGGCGGCGACAGAAACGGTTGGGCATCGGAAATTCGCTTGGGCAACGAAACCCGAAGGCTCGCTTACAACCTTCGTTGGCAGCGAGTAGGGAAGGGCTTCACGAGAGTTGAAAACACCGACTTCTTCCGCAACGATTCTGGTCTCTCAGCCGATTTGCGATATGAGTTGCTCCAAGGTTTGAGTTTGGCGCTGAGTTGGCAAAGCAGCAAAACTGCTGGAGGTCGCTATTTCGGCATCGGTTCGTTGGACAGTGTTTCCGAAAGTCGCAACCGAGACTTGAGTTTGCGTCTGGATTTTGAACGCCCAAAGTTGCCAAGACTTCAATTCAGCCACCAAAGGTTGCGAAGCAGTTACGGGGGTGGAGAAACGGGCACTGAAACAACTAAAACTTTCACAACGCTCTATCTGGGCTACCGCATCGGTCATTTCTCCCTTGACGGCGCATGGGAGAAATCTGACGACTCTTTCAAGCCAACAGGTCAAAGCACTTCGCCGACACCTTTGACAGCAACAAGTGCTGAAACGGACAGGAAACGGTTCAGCCTTGTGTTTCAGCCGGGCAGCAAATTGTCAATGGCTTTTGATTGGACGCAAAACAATTCCGACAGCCCTGAACGACAATATCGTTCAAAAGCGACCCAACGCATCCTGTCAGTCAACTACACGCCTTGGCAAAGCCTTCAGTTTTCCTTCTCGCACCAAAAGTTGAGCGGTGCAGCGAGCGTCAGTTCGCTTTGGGGCGGAACCGCGCTCACTGGTGTTGCTGGCGGGATTTTGAGTGGCGTCGGGTTCGGATACACTGGCTTGGGAACAGGTTTGGGCACAGGATACGGGACGGGATTTGGCGGCTATGGGACTTTCGGCGTCGGAACGACAACGAGACCAAGTTACGGCTGGGGCACAACTTCAGGTTCATGGGGGACTTCAGGTCAAAGCGGTTGGGGGACTTCAACTGGTTGGGGTAACACAGGTTGGTCAACTTGGGAGACGCCCCGCAGTCGGTTGAGGCAAATCTACCCCAACCCTTCACCAACTTTGATCCGAAGGGGCAACGAAAGCACGGTCACAACTTTCGGCGTCCAGTGGACACCTATGCAAAGGCTCGTCCTTTCGGTGGATTTGGTGATGAACTCCGACAAAGGCTCAGAGTTGGTGGGAAGTTTGAGGCAGAAGGACTTGAGTTTGAGCGGCTCTTGGCAAGTCTCACGAAAACTCAACTTGTTCGCACAGTTCACCCGCAGCCGCAACACCTACCTTGAGGAGTTGAACGATTCGCTGACGCTGATGGGCATGTTCGGGCTGACTTGGGGCGATTATCAGGGCTTGAACTTTTCGCTCAACTATCAAAGGCTTCGGATGCAAAACTTGAGGGTCATCAACAGAGTGCCACAACTTGAGGAGACAAACTACAGCGCCATCACTGCAAGCCTCCAAGTTCCAATCACCAAGCGAGTCCCGCTGAGGATTCGCGCAGCGAGGTTGCAAAATCGCAGCCCTGCAGGAATTTTCGGCGGACGCTACCGAGTCACCGAAATTGAGGCTGATTTGACCTACAATTTCACCCGAAACATCGGCTTCGGTCTCGTTTGGACGATGACGAAGCGAAAAGGCGACCGACCTGAACAGGATTACTCGGCATCGGTCTTGAGAGCAGCACTCACCTTGCAGTTTTAAACGCTCTCGCTCAGAAACCTTGAAAGGCGGTGTGATGATGTCGCGAAAACGACCCTTGATTTTGCTGAGCAACGATGACGGAGTTCACGCTCAAGGCTTGCTTCACTTGAAGCGAGCGATGAAAGCGATAGGTGAAGTGATAGTGGTCGCCCCTGACCGACCGAGAAGTTCCTGCAGCCACTCAATCACTTTGCACAAACCTTTGCGGGTCTTTGAGTGGCGGGACGAAGATGGCGACATCGTCTACGCTTGCAACGGCATGCCCGCAGATTGCGTCATTTTGGGCATAAGGGTTCTTTGCGGGCAAATGCCTGACTTGGTCATAGGTGGCATAAACGACGGACCGAACTTGGGCGACGACATCATCTATTCGGGCACAGTCGCTGTCGCACGCGAAGCAGCATTGGAAGGATGCAAAGCCTTTGCAATCTCGGTTGCAGGTTTTGAAAACATCCACTACGAAACTGCAGCGTTGGTGGCAAAGTGGCTGGCAAAGCAGTTGCTGAAAATTGAACTGCCAAGGGGCGTGTTTTTGAATGTCAATGTCCCCAACTTGCCGCTTGAGCAATTGAAGGGTCTAAAAATCACAAAGCGAGGCTTCAAGCATTATGTCGGTCCGCCAGAAAAGCGGGTTGACCCTCAAGGTCGCGTTTATTTCTGGCGAGGCGCTGAACGACCTGTCAGTGAAAATTTGCCAGGCACTGATGTCGGCGAGGTCACTGCAGGCTTCGTCTCCGTCACCCCACTCCATGTTGACACAACTTTCGCACCGTTAATTGAAGAGTTGCGGGGATGGGAGTTGTCCTTTGGCGATTTGGCGGAAATATCCAACAAAAGGCGTAGGGCAAAAACGCATCGCACTTGAAAGCGCTACCGAAGTCAGCCACGATAAAATTTGGTTGTGACTGGTTCGCACCATTTCACCAATCGCCATTCGCCAGTCGCTAATCGCCAGTCGCCAATCGCCGCTGTGGGAGGGATAGAGCGATGAAGGAGAAGTGGCTCAATCGCATCGCCGTTGTTGGCTTTATCGTCGTGTTGGGCTTGTTGGTTTGGTGGCTCTTCCGCCCCCAACCTATGCCTTTCATCCTGCGGGCACGGTGGAAGGTGAAGGGCAATGCGATAGGCAATATTGCCTTTTCTCCGAAGGGTGATTGGCTGGCAGCGTCAGGGATGAAATTCGCAAAAGGTCAATTGACGGCGACGGTGAACTTGTGGAGGGTTCCTGAAGGAAAATCCAGTGCGAAGGTTATCACTGTTGTTAGCCAGCAAATCATTAGCGAACGGTCACAACCTTTCATTTTCCGAATGCCACAAATTGCCTTTTCGCCTGACGGTCAGTTTTTAGCCGTTGGCTATTTGGAGCAGGATGTGGGCAAGGTCGCACTTTTCAATGTCTCTGATGGTCGCAGGTTAAGGACAATCACTATGGGCAAAAGCGTGAGGATTTTGGCGCCTACCGTCAACTTTGCCCCCGATGGGCGATTGGCAGTTATCCATGACTCTCAACTTTGGTTCGTTAGCGTTGAAGATGGCAGAAAGACGCCGACTAAAATCCGAGCGGAAACCGTTGCTTTCTCTCCTGACGGTCAGTGGCTTGCAGCTGTTCAACCGAACTCTGTGAGCATTTACGACGCCAAGGGTCATCTCGTTAAGCAAATCCGACCGACCTCACAGACCACTGTGCTTTCATTTGAGACCGCTTTCTTCTCCGAAGACGGACAAAATCTCTTCTGCTTTTGGTCGTCAAAGCCCTTGAAATTCTCTCATCCCCGTCCTATGAGCGATGGCATTTCCATTTTTCAGTCTCCTGATTGGCAATTGAAGCGGACTACAGTTTTGGCTTCCTACCACGAACCCTTTTCCATCCGCTTTGCCGATTTCGCCCCTCACCTTTCCTTGACAGCGTTTTCAGAGACTGACCTAAATGGTTGGGACGGAGCGTTTTGGCGGTTAGAACGCTTCGTTTACAATTTGTTGGGAAAGCACTACCCATCTGCCACGCCAACGCAAGTAGTGTTGCGACGGCTTAGTGACGGTCAAATCATCGCCAAGTTACCCCGCCATGGACTCTATGCGTTAGGTTGCGCCTTCTCGCCCGATGGACGCTACCTTGCCGTCTCTCATGGCAACACAATTGCTCTCTGGGAGCGCAAGGGCGATTGAGGTTTCCATCAATCTCTACTCTCCCTGCATCCGTTCCGTCAAGGCGTCCCATCGTTTACGCTTTCGCCTTTTTAGGCTGCATATCTTGCTCGCCTTTGGTGACTTTAGGGAAACAAGGGCGAAAACAAGTCGGTTTCAAAAGCGTCTCAAAAGTTAGGGCACATGAGGAGGCGATGAGGAAGTGAAGAGGAGGCGACTTTTGATGGGCATTGGGGCAATTGCGTTTGTTGCGGCTTTTCCGACGCATGAAGTGAGTGAGGCTCAGGAACGCAAAATCAAAGGACCGTTGCGTGTTCACCCCAAAAATCCCCGTTACTTCACCGATGATGGCAAGCGCGTCGTTTACCTGACAGGTTCGCACACTTGGAGCAACCTTCAAGACATGGGACCTTCCGACCCACCACCCGCTTTTGACTTCAACGCCTACCTTGACTTCCTTGTTAAACACAACCACAACTTCATCAGGTTGTGGCGGTGGGAAGCGCCTCGCTACCGCTACGGGCAAGGTGCAGTGAGTTTTTGCGAGCCCCACCCTTGGCTTCGGACGGGACCAGGGCTTGCGCGCGATGGCAAGCCGAAATTTGACCTGACGAAGTTCAACGAAGCCTATTTCAAGCGGTTGAGGCAAAGGGTTGAGTCTGCTTTGAAACGCGGGATTTTTGTCTCAATCATGCTCTTTGAAGGGCACTGCCTTCAGTTCGCTGACGAGGGGCGAGAATTTCACCCGTTTCACCCCGACAACAACATCAACGGCATCGGTTGGAAAGATTGGCGGGATTACTACACCCTTGCGAACCCTAAGATTTTGGAACTACAGGAAGCCTATGTCCGCAAGGTCATTGACACGGTGAACGACCTTGACAATGTCCTTTACGAGATTTGCAACGAGGCTGGAGGCTATTCAACCGAGTGGCAATACCACATGATTCGCTTCGTCAAATCTTACGAGGCAAAGAAACGGAAACAGCACCCTGTGGGCATGACTTTTCAGTATCAGGGAGGCACAAACGCGAACTTGTTCAATAGCCCAGCCGATTGGATTTCACCGAACCCTGAAGGCGGCTACCGCGATGACCCGCCGCCGAACGATGGTCGTAAAGTCGTGCTCAACGATACCGACCACCTTTGGGGCGAAGGAGGCAACCCGCAATGGGTTTGGAAGACTTTCACGAGAGGTCACTATCCGCTTTTCATGGACCGAATTGTTGCCTTGACATCCAAAATCGTCACTTGGGCTGGTCGGAAAGCGGAAGACATACCTGGCGCTGAGGAAATCCGAAAAGCAATGGGCGTGACGAGGAAAGTCGCTGAGAGGGTTGATTTGGCAGCAATGCTTCCGCTCCCCGACCTCGCCTCAACCCGATACTGCCTCGCTGAACCTGGAAAGCAATACATCGTCTATGTGCCAAGCGGTAGCGAAGTAACTGTCAATCTCACCGACGCTAAAGGCAAGTTCAAAGCGGAGTGGGTTCATCCGATTGAAGGGACGACCGAAAGTGGAGACATCGTTGAAGGTGGCTCAATGCAGACTTTGAAACCTCCGTTTGAAGGGGATGCCGTTTTGCTACTTCTAAGCACTCACTCGTGAAAGCAAAAGAGCCCCACCAGTTTGCGAAGATGTATCGGCGAGAAATTTGGAGCGTCAACAGAGGTGATTGCTTTGAATCGCAGGGAGTTTTTGCAAGCAACTGCGTTCAGTTTAGTGGCTTGTCAAGGGATGGGTGGTAACGAACAGTCAATGGTTCTCGCAAAAGCCACTGAGGGCATAGAGAAGCATCGGAAGGGAGAAGCGGTTCTCAAGTTCAAGTTACCTAACGGTTTGCCTGCCGTTGGGGTTCATGTCCGTGCGATTCAAAAAAGCCATGATTTCCTTTTCGGTTGCCCACTCAGACCGCGCCACTACAACGACCCACGCCACTTGAAACCCTTCAGAGAACTTTTCAACTTCGTGGCGTTGCTGGAGTTCAATTGGGGTCAATACGAGCCCGACGAGGGTAAACCTCTTTTGGAGGAACGACGGCGCTTCATTTTTGATTGGTGCATCCCTAACGGCATCCGTCGCTTCTACGGTCACATGCTGGTTTGGACGCGCCAATATGGCGAATATCCTAAAACTGCCCTTCCCCTTTGGCTCTTCCGTTACGACCGCAAAACACAGTATGAATTGCTGAAAAAGCGCATCCAGCGGGAAGTGAAGGACTATCAGGATGTGGACATCATCTGGGATGTGGTCAACGAGCCAATCCACTGCCGTGCATGGGGCGATTGGGAGAAGCCGAACCGATTTGATGAGCCGTTAGACAAGGTGTTTGCCTATGTCGCTGATGCTCTGCAATGGGCTCATGAGGCGAACCCAAAGGCTCGCTTACTTGTCAACGAATACGACCTTTTTGTCAGCAAGAGTTCTCGCGAGCGCTTCCTTCGGCTTTTGGAAATGCTCCTTGAAAAGGACATCCCAATCCACGCTGTTGGGATTCAGGCTCACGATTTGCAGGCAACCTATTATCCTGCGCCAGAGGAAGTTTGGGAAGCGTGCGAGATTTTCGGGACTAATCTTGGCTTGGATGTCTACTTCACCGAACTCTGCTATTTCTCCGACCCGAAGCAAAAAATCAGCGGAACTTACAAAAGCGGTTTCTGGAGCCCAGAGCGTCAAGCGGAGGCTGTTGAGGAGTTTTACCGAGTCGCTTTTGGTCACCCGAAAGTTGCAGGAATCATCTACTTCGGGCTGGTTGGAAGCGAGATATGGCAGCCAACAACAGGTCTGTTGGATGAAGACTTTCGCCCTAAACCTGCTTGGGAACGGTTGCGGAAGTTAATCAAGAGGGAATGGTGGACAGAAGTGACAGGGAAGACAGCAGGTGACGGGACTTTCAAATTTCGTGGCTTCTTCGGAGAGTATCAGGTTGAGGCGACGCATCAAGGTCAAACTTACGCCTTCAACATCAATCTCAGGAAAGCCCAGCCCAATCTTTGGGAGTTCACTTTGACTGGCAGTCCTGTAAAGCAAAGGTGATTGCCATAAACCGCAGGGAGTTCGTGCAAGCGATGGCACTCAAGTTTAGTGGCTTGTCAAGGGATTGGTGGCGAGGGAATAGGGGCGAGCCAAAATCCATCCACTGCAATTGACCCACAACTTGCACGCAAGTCCCTTTCGGAGCATCGCATTCAGAAGATTGAGACGCGCACCTTGCAAGACCGATACCCACACCTCGTCGGACGAAATGCTCGGCTCGGACATCACGGGATAGGTGGTCGGTATCAAATTCGCATTTTGACGATTGACAAAGGCGCAAGAGGTTGGGGGATGTCTCACGGTCCTGATGAGCAGGTTCAAAGTTCGTTGGCATTAAAGTGAGCGATTTGCTTGATGTTATTGAAGGCACAAACGAAGATGCTTTGCTACTTGACATCCCGCTCCACGACCTTGCAGGCTCAATTTTAGGCTTGCTCGTCTTCGCAATCTTAGGGGCTAAAGGACCAAGGAAGTTGCCCATCTACAGCGGTGCAATCTACTTTGATGACCTTGACCCTGAAAACAAGCCACGAGGCGTAGCGGGCGTTTAGGCTTCCTGTCAGCAGGATTGCGAAGCGGGCTGCCGCGCTTTCAAGTTGAAAATCGGGAGAGGTTTCAAGTGGATGCCGAAAGAGGAAGGCATCAAGCGTGACATTGAAGTCACAAGGGCTGTTCGGGAAAAGTTTCCTGGTTGCACGATTTTTGGTGGACGCAAATGACGGATACACTTGTGAGGGCATGATGCGATACTTGAGCGCCGTCGCCGATTGTGACCTGTTTTGGATTGAAGAGCCGTTCCCCGAAAACCGAGACGATTTGATGAGGCTGAAAGAGCACATGGCGAAGGTTGGCTGTAAAGCATTGATCGCCGACGGTGAAACGAGGACCGAGCGTTCAAGCAAGTGGTGGCGTTATGGTGGTTATTCTCAACGCCACATTGAAAACTTGTTCGCCCTCGCGGAAGCGAAACTCGTTGATGTCTTCGTCCTTGATTTGGGAATCGTTGGTTTCACAAATTGGCGGCATATCATGCCCGAATTGGAACGGGCTGGCGTAAAGGCATCGCCACACACTTGGGCTTGGATTCCGCGCCCTTACTATGTCGCACAACTTGCAGCAGGTGTCGGGAATGTCATCATCGTTGAGGGCATTCCGGGCAAGACTGAAGGCGTTGACTATTCGGCTTACAAATTAGTTGACGGGCAAATCGTTGTTTCAAATTTGTCAGGGCTTGGGTTGAGGTTGACTTAAGATGAAGGGAGTCAACGATGTGGATTACGCTCTTTGCTTCAAAGGGCTACGGAAGTAACTGTCACAGACCCTTTACAGGTGTTCCATAAGGGACGAGGACAGGAACGGGTTTTATTGCCTCAACGCCGACGATTTTCCATCCCTCTTTTGTCCTTCGCACCCAAAAAGTTTGCTGCTCGGTGCGGTCAGCGAAAACGAAATCGGCGACAATTGCCTGATCGCCTTTGGCAAAACCTTTCGGTTGCTGCAAGGCGATATTTTTGATGGGCTGAAGCATTTCCTTCAGGTAGTCGCTGAATTTTTCCTTGCCTTGCTCGCTCGCCAATTTCTCCAACCGCTCCCTCAAGTCGCCGGTGAAGCAATTGAGGTAAGCGTCAACATCACCTCGCCTGCAAGCGTCAATCATCTCCCAGATGACTGAATCGGGTTGTAGTTCGCTGTCAACTTGCTTCGGTTTGTTTTGCGTCCACCAAACTACGGCTCCGAGGATTGAAACGGTGACAACGAGCGACAAGAGCCTTGCCATCTCCCTCATACCTTCACCACCTTCAACCGTTGGCTTTTGGCTTCTTTCACGCTGTCTTTGTCGCATAATTTCCTTTGCGAACCCCAAAAACATTGTGAGGCAGGTGAGAGCGATGAGACGGCAGGAGTTAGTGGGCTACATCGGAGTGGACATTGGTGGGCAATCAACGAGGGTTGGGACTTTTGACGAAAGAGGCAGGTTAAAGGTCATCAGTTTCAAAACCGAGCCCGATTTCAAGACCGAATGCGAGCGAATCGCCGAGGCGGCTCGCCAACTGTTGCCCAAAGGAATCAAAAGGTTGGCAGTTGGTTCGCCTGGACCGCTTGATTGGCGGACACGCTACCTTTACGATACTCCCAACCTGCCTTGGCAGAATGTAAGTTTCGCCAAGTTAGAGAAGTTGGTCGGCTGCGAAGTTCTTCTTGATAACGACGCAAATGTTGCTGGCTTGGGAGAAGCAACTCTTGGGGCAGGAAAGGGCAAGAGGTTCATAACTGGTTTCACCCTCGGAACCGGGATAGGTCACTTCCAAGTCAAGGACGGGCGAATTTATCACGGTCGGCTGGATGTTGAGGCTGGTCACCAAATCCTTGACCCCAACGGACCAGAATGCGGATGCGGGCAAAGAGGTTGCTTGGAAGCATTTGTCTCGGCAACGGCGATTCAAAAACGCTATGGAGTTCCACCTCACGAACTCAACGATCCCAAAGCGTGGGAGGAAATCGCTTTCAGGTTGGCTCAAGGTTTAGTCAATGCTGCCGTTTTCGTCTGTCCCGACGCAATCATCTTGACAGGTGGCATGTTGGCTCGTGGCGAGATGCTTTTGGGTCCACTCCGCAAGTTCTACAACGAAATGCTCAAAATCTACCCCGAAAAGTTCCGACCGCCTGTGCTGGCTGCGAAGTTGGGCGATAAAGCGGGGGTTGTCGGTGCAATCGTTCTGGCTAAAGTCGGGCACGCCGAATGAGGGCTTTACTCGTTCATCGCCAATTCGTAAAGGCGGGTTGCTAAGTTCACGCATTTGTCAACGACTGTCGTGTCATCTCGCCATCTAACTTTCTCACGCCACCTTTGAGGGATAGCGTCAAGCCCGTATTGAGCGCCTAAGAGTGCGCCGGCGACGGCTGCGTTCGTATCAGTGTCACCGCCTAAGTTAACGACAGCGACAAGACCTTCCTCAAAATCGTCATGTTGCCACCAAGCCCAAATCGCGCATTCCAAAGTATCAAGGACGAAACCGCTCGTCGGAACTTCATCGGGCGACTTGTGGATTGCTTCCTGAACTCGGTCAATAACCTCATGAGAAGCGTGAGCGAGAACTTCCATAGCGAAACTGATTGCGTCCTTTTTGTCCCACCCCAACAAAACCCGCGCCAAGACGGCATTGAAAAAGGCACAAGCGTCCTGACAGAGGGGATTGGCGTGAGTGAGCAGCGACGATGCCCGACTGAATTCCACTAAACCCACGATGTCTCGACAATACCTGAGCGCAATCGGCGAACATCGCATGAGCGACCCGTTGCCCGCTGTCCATGGTCGGTAAAGCCTTTCAACTCGCTCAACCGCCTCGCGCCAATTCACACCTCTGTCAATCAACTCCATCACCCTGCTGGTGTGAATCCCAATCCCGAACGGGTCAGTGCGATACCAGTTGAGGAGCCTACGAATTGCGTCATCAGCGTTGAATTCACCGAGTTCGGCTATGCTCTCCGCCAAGGCGAGGGTTTGCATCGTGTCATCGGTTATGTTGCCTGCAGGACGAAACCCGTCAACCATCTCGCGCAAGACACCGTAAAGACGCTTTATGTCTTCCCTGCTCATACCTTCAACAGGCATGCCCAATGCATCGCCGACAGCGACGCCGACGAGGCAACCTTGAAAGCGCTTTAACCTTTCAACGCTCATGGTGCCACCCCCGTCAAGCCTTTGCTGGGCTTTTCATTCGGTCGCTTCTCAACGCTTGCCACGAATTGTGACGCAAATTCTTTCCGATTGGGTTCGGGTTGCGCCAAATTGTTGGATGCGATTTCCACAAAGTCCAGCGGGAACTGAGGAGGGAAACTCTGAATGGCAAAACCGCACCGAATCAAGGTCATGCCGATTTTCGGGACGAGACCAGAAGCCATAAAGATGGCGCCGGTCGTCCATGCCCTTTCCGCCGACGAAAATTTTGAACTCATCATCACGGTCACGGCTCAGCATCGCGAGATGCTTGACCAGTTCCTTCGGTTCTTTGAAATGCAACCTCGCTACGACCTGAACATAATGCGTGAGGGACAAACCCTTGCCGACATTACGAGCCGGGCAGTTGAAGGGATTGACAAAGTTTTGAAGGACGAAAAGCCCGATTTGGTCCTTGTCCAAGGCGACACCACAACCGCTTTTGTCGGCGCTTTGGTTGCCTACTACCACAAAATCCCGTGCGGTCACATTGAAGCGGGGTTGAGGACGGGCGACAAGTTTGCACCTTTCCCTGAGGAGATAAACCGAAAACTCATCGGAGCCATCGCAGATTTGCACTTCGCACCGACATTGAGGGCAAAGCAAAACTTGCTGAGGGAAGGTGTCCCCGAGCGGAGCATCTTTGTGACTGGGAACACCGTCGTTGATGCTTTGCTTTGGACACTGCAACGGCTACCCGAACCGAACCGAACAAACGAGGGGCAGCGCATGATTTTGGTGACAGCCCATCGCAGGGAAAATTGGGGCGAGCCGATGGAGAGAATTTGCAAGGCTTTACGCCGAATCGCCGATAAGTTCCCCGATGTCCAAATCATCTTCCCCATGCACAAAAACCCTGTCGTCCGCGAAGTCGCCTATCGGGTTATGGGTGATCACGACCGAATCAAACTGTGCGAGCCGCCTGACTACTTTGAGTTCGTGAGGTTGATGAGAGACGCCTACTTAATTGTCACCGACAGCGGTGGGGTTCAGGAAGAAGCACCGACCCTCGGCAAACCCGTCCTTGTCTTGAGGGAAAAAACGGAACGACCTGAGGCTGTTGAGGCTGGTGTCGTGAAAGTCATCGGCACAGATGAGGAAAAGATAATCGCCGAAGTGTCAAGACTGCTTTCAGACGAGGGCGCATATCGGGCAATGCAGCGTCCTGTCAACCCCTATGGCGATGGCAAGGCTGCCTTGCGGATAAAACAGGCAATCCTTCACTTCTTTGGAAAAGCGGAACGCCCCCCAGATTTCGCACCTCAGTGAGGGAAACCGCAAGGGCGGGGCGAAAGAACCCCGCCCTGAACCTTTCACTTGATGGGAACTTCCCTGCCTTGCTCGGCGGAGCGGTAGAGAGCGGTCAGCATCTTCATAACGGTGACACCGTCGTAAGCATCCGTCAGCGGTTTCCTGCCCTCCTTGACGCAGGTTATGAACTCGCGAATTTCCTCAAGGTAGGCGTTGCCTTCGTCCACTCGGAGGTTGACAGTTGCTTGCTCGCCCAAGACTTCGGTGTAAAGTTCAAGGGGCGGCAAGGAAGCGCCCGCTTTCGTCCCGCAAATAGTTGAGCCCCATCGGTCTTTGTCGTTGATTTGCCAACTGACCTCAAAAAGCAAAACGGCTCCGTTCTCAAACCGGATGAAACCGCCCGCATAGTCTTCCACATCGTAGACTACTTCCTGCTCAAGTTTCTCACGGACATCCGCAGGTTGCCAACCCCTGTCCAACCTCAAGCCTTTGGCGCCGATTTTTTGGAAGGTGAAACCTGCAGCGCTGACTGGTTTCGGTTTGCCCATCAACCACCAAGTCAGGTCAATGACATGGACGCCGATATCAAGCAACGGACCGCCTCCTGAAAGTTCTTTGCGTGAGAACCAGCCCCCGGGAGCGCCGCGCCTTCTAATGTAAAGGGCACGACCAAAGTAAACTTCCCCAAACTCTCCTTGCTCAACCAACTTCTTGACTGCCCTTGCGTCGTTTCTATAGCGCATCTGAAGGGCATACATGAGAACCAACTTTTGCTGCTCAGCCAGTTCAGCCATCTTCTCTGCCTCTCGGTCGTTCATCGCCGGAGGCTTTTCACAAAGCACATGCTTGCCAGATTTCAGCGCTGCCGTAACGATGGGGTAGTGAGTTGAAGTTGGTGTGGAGACGATGACTGCGTCAACATCGTCCCGCTTGAGCAATTGGCGGTAATCACCGTAGGCATGAGGGATTCCATGTTGCTGGGCGATTTGCTTTGCCCGCTCTTCAACGGCATCGGCAACGGCAACGATGGGAACGCCGAGATTTTTGAGGTTTGGGATGTGAGCGACTTGCGCGATGCTTCCGGCACCGATGAGACCGACCCGAATTTCAGACACAATGACCACCTCCGTCACAGGATTCTTAGCCTCACGCTATTACCCCCAACTCCCGCCCCACCTTCGCAAACTTTTCAAGGGCGAAGTCCAAGTCTTCTTTCGTGTGGACGGCGGAAATCATGACCCTGATTCGTGCAGCGCCTCGGGGGACAGTTGGGTAGCCTATTGCTTGAGCGAAAATGCCCTCTTCAAACAACCGCTTTGAGAACTCTTGAGCCAAAGGCGCTTCCCCGAGCATAACGGGAGTGATGGGAGTTTGGGTTTTGCCGATGTCAAAGCCCAAACTCTTGAGCCCGTTCTGGAAGTAACATGCGTTTTCCCACAGTCTTTGAACTCTATCCTCGCTTTGGAGCAAAATGTCAACAGCAGCGATGCAAGCGGCGACATCGGCTGGTGTGACGGCACTGCTGAAGAGGAACGGGCGACCCCGCTGGCGCAAATACTCGCACAACTCGTAACTGCCTGCCACATATCCTCCGACAACACCGAAGGCTTTTGAGAGCGTTCCAACTTCAATGTCAACTTCGCCGTGCAAGACGAAGTGGTCGGTAATTCCGCGCCCGCCTTTCCCCAACACCCCTTCACCGTGAGCGTCATCAACCATGACGAAAGCGTCATACTCACGCGCCAACTTGACAATTTCCGGCAGCGGAGCGATGTCGCCGTCCATGCTGAAGACGCCGTCGGTGACAATCAACGCCCTCCTGAACTTGTGGCGGTGTTCCTGCAACTTAGTTTTAAGGTCGTCAACATCGCAATGGGCGTAGCGGATAATCTCAGCCCTTGATAGCCTGCAACCGTCAATGATTGAAGCGTGGTTGAGTTCGTCGGAAAAGATGACATCATCGCGACCGACAAGGGCTGGAATGGTTGCCAAGTTGGCGCAAAAACCGCTTTGGAAACTGACGACCGCTTCGGTCCCTTTGAACTCGGCAAGTTTGCGTTCAAGTTCCAAGTGAAGTTTCATCGTCCCGGCAATTGTCCGAACTGCACCGGGTCCGACGCCATACTCGTCAATGGCTCTCTTTGCCGCTTCCTTCAAGACAGGGTCGTTGCAAAACCCGAGATAGTTGTTGGAGCACAAGTTGAGCACTCTCCGACCATCAACAACGATCCACGCCCCTTGCGGGCTTTCAAGGGTTCTGATGTTCACGAACAGCCCCTCTTGCTTCAGCGTCTCCAGTTCCTGCACCACGAACTCAAGTGCTGGTCTGACCATCACCTATCACCTTCCTCGCGCCAAATTGCCCAACTCAATTTTGAAGCAGTCTGTTGAGGGCTGGCGAGGATTTTCTCAGACAACCGTGCAAACCCTGACGCTACAATTTCGCTGGTGAGCGAAATGGCTTTCAGGTTGTTCACAATTTTTGCGACTGTCTTAGCGACAATAACGCTTTGGGGTTGCAAATACCACCGTCCAGTGACAATGGCAACTTTCCGAACTTCCCTTGAAGGGAGAACGGAGGGGCAAAAACTCAACGCAATGAAAGCAGCCCGCGCTGTGAACGGAACTGTCATCCCAGCAGGTTCGACCTTCTCCTTTAACCAGCGAGTTGGGTCGTGGACGAGGGAACGAGGGTTTGTCCGAGCGCCTGTCAGCCTCGGTGGCGTTCTCGTGCCGTCGTGGGGAGGGGGAGTTTGTCAAGTTTCGACAACGCTGTATGTAGCGGCACTTCTGGCGGGGTTAGAGGTTTTGGAACGCCACCATCATGCAGTGGCGCCGTCTTATGTGCCGAAGGGGATGGACGCAGCAGTAGCCTACGGGGTCGCAGATTTGCGCCTTCGCAACCCCTTTCCCTTTCCCGTGCAAATCAGGTTTGAGGTCAGCGAGAGTCTACTTACCTGCCGGGTCATTGGGTTCATGACCCCAAGGCAGGAGCGAGATTGGAAGCGGCTAAAATTTCAGGTTCGTCGCGAAACTTTATCGCCGCAGCGAGTTAGACTTTGGCGGATGCATTACCGAGACAGCAAACTTGTCCGACGCGAACTTTGCAATGAAAGCACTTACATGCGTTGAGGGCGTGACCTCAAGTTCCGTAGTAGCGAGCAAAAAGGAAGCGAAAAAGGTAGCGTTGGGGCTTATCCCCAACGGTGGTCAAACGACCATCGTCCACGAGAGGCGGCACTGTAAGGGCTGTCTCTTTTACAAATTGACCGTCGCCGTCCCATTAAGCGGCAAATTCCCACAGTGACCATTCTTGTGGGACGCCGTCAAGTTCCTCTGGGTGAGCGATGCGACCGAGGACCGCTGTCGCTGCCGCAACAGCAGAGTTGGCGAGGAAGATTTCGCCCTTCGGCGAACCCATCCGACCGATAAAGTTTCGGTTGCTCGTTGAAAGACACCTTTCACCTGCAGCCAAGACACCGAAATAGCCGCCAAGACAAGGTCCGCAAGTCCCGACAGCGATTGTCGCCCCCGCTTCAGCCAAAACCTCCAGCAAACCTTCCCGCATCGCTTGCAGGTAAATTCGCTGCGTCGCTGGGATGACGATGAGCCTGACATTCGGGTGAACCTTTCGCCCCTTCAGCAATCGGGCAGCAATCCTCAAGTCCTCAATCTTCCCATTCGTGCACGAACCGATGAAAACTTGGTCCACGGTGATGTTCAGCGATGCAGCCTCTGAAACCGGATGGACATTGTCGGGCGAATGGGGAAACGCGACGAGGGGTTCAAGGTTCGTGCAATCAATTTCCCAAACGCTGTGATATTTAGCGTCTGGGTCACTTTCAACGATGAGCCACTTTTCCTCAGTGTGTGGGGCGTGTCGGCGAAGGAAATTCAAAGTCACTTCGTCAACAGGCATGATACCGTTTTTGCCACCTGCTTCAATGACCATGTTGGTCATGGTAAACCTATCGCTCATCGGCAACTCGTGGATGACAGGACCTGTGAACTCCATCGCCCTGTAGAGGGCGCCAGAGACAGAAATTTTGCCGATAGTAGCAAGGATGAGGTCCTTGCCGGTAACCCATTTGGGCAACCTACCAGTGTAGACGAACTTCATCGTCTCTGGAACTCTGAGCCAAATTTCGCCTGTAGCCCAAACCGCTGCCAAATCGGTTGAACCTATGCCCGTTGCGAAGCAGCCGAGCGCACCAATGGTGCAAGTGTGGGAATCCGCGCCGACATAGACCATGCCGGGATAAGCCAAGCCCTCTTCGGGGACGAGAGCGTGTTCGATGCCGCCGCGACCGACCTCGTAGTAGTGCTTGATTCCCATCTCGCGGGCAAATTCCCGCATGATTTTGACTTGCTCAGCTGCTTGGATGTCCTTGTTCGGAGCATAATGGCTCGGGACGAGCACTATCTTCTCAGGGTCAAAAACTCGGTTGATGCCGATTTTTCGGAACTCCTTGATGGCAAGCGGAGCTGTCACATCGTTCGCCATGCAAAGGTCAACCTTGCAAGTTATCAACTCGCCTGGCTTGACCTCGCTCAGCCCGGCATGTGCAGCCAATATCTTTTCGGTCATTGTCATGCCCATCGCATCAGACACCTCTCGCTTCTGAGTTTTGCGAACTTTAGATGCGGTTTGATTTGCTGGCGACAAATTTTAATGCGCAAAGCGTGATGCGTAACAGCATGAACCATATCCCACTGCCGAAGCATTTTAGCCTTCTCCTCGTGCACTCTCAAGGCTCATATTCCGTTTCAAAGAAGTGACCTCTCAAGTAGCCGAGTGCATAAGCGATTTGAGCCAATAGCCTGATGGGCTTGAAAGTGACGATGCCCAACAGGAACCGACCAGCAAACCTCATTGCCCGATAAGTTTTGCTTCGCTTCGGCACATACTTGCCGTTTGGCAGAATTCCATCGGGCGCTTCGTAATCAAAGCCCGGAAAGTGCTTTCGGTTAAACGCTGTCCAACGACCCTTGTTGAACCACTCACGCAAGATGCCTTTCAAATTTGCAGGGACAGGGTGATAAGCCCAAGTTTGCGGAACGACGACAATCCGATAACCGAACTTTCGCACACGATAACGCAAGTCCACATCAGTTCCTCGGACAATTTGCTCATTTTCCCAACCAACGGCTTTGTAAAGGTCAGTGGGGATGCACAGGCACATATGGGTCACCATGTCAGTGTCAGTGTAGTCATCAACGATGGGAAATTGAGTTCGTGGCAGTTGGCTTGCCGCCCACCGCTGAAACCATGTAGCGTCAGGCGGAAGTTGTTGCGATGGTCCTGTCATCCCAATCCTTCCCTCACCAGGTTTCGTCCAGTCATGCCCTTCACGCTCAACTTCCAAGAGAGGCTTCAGCAAGTTTTCAATGACCCGTTCGTGACCGAGCCGAACATCGTCGTCAACGCAAACGAGGTAGCGCCCTTTCGCTTTCCTCACCCCTTCGTTTCTGGCTTTTCCGTTAGGCTTTATGCCGATGGGCATGATAATCTCAAAATCCTGAACCGTTTGCCTCTCCAAATCACCCAGCAACTTCTCCACATTCCCGCCACGATACCCGTCAAGCGACGGGATGATGACCGAAGCGAGGGGATTTGTGTGTGGTCGGACAATCTTGACTTCGCCCATAAATCAACGACCTCCGGTTCGTAAAGCGTAATGCGTAAAGCGTAAAAAACGATGGCGATTAGCGACTGGGAAAGGCAAAAATTTTTCGTCAGTGTGGGGGCACTGCTTTCCGGAAAATGATCTTGATGCGTAAAGCGTAATGCGTAATTTGTCGCACCGAAATTTGGGGTTGGGCATAAGCCCGACCTTCCAAACTATTCGCTATTTGCCATTCGCTGCTCGCCATTTTAGGCTTTAGCCTGCTTTGAAATTTTTAGCCACCTGCCTTGGGTGGGGAGAAATTTGGTTGCGGACATCACAACTTTTCCGGAAAACTCAGCCATAAGGAAATCCCGAGGCGAACCGATACGGATTCCTTGAAATTCTCCGAGCCTCAAAATATGTTCGTCGCCAGAAACAATCCAATTAGCGTTGGCTGCTACAGCACAAGCAATCACCATGTCATCGTCTGGGTCTTCAGGGATAATCCCACTCAATGCTGCAGGTTCACAGAATTTGACTAACGCCACGACGCCTAAGATGATTTCTGACACGGAAGTTTTTCGGCGCAAAAGTAAGGGCGCAAATTTCGGTCTCGCTAAGACTTCCGATAACTCCTGCAAAAGTGGCAGTGTCATGTAGATGGTTATGCGTCCCTCGTAGGCAAGTTGTAAAATCCGATGTGGTAACCCTAACCACAGCAACGCCGAAATCCAAACGCTCGTGTCAAGAACGACCCGCACCACGCTTCTCCTCCCGATATTTATGGACTTCAGCGGCAATTTCCCGCAACGGCATTTCGC